>JAABUM010000562.1_pt1 | contig 63678 bp, 66 predicted proteins | sample 5559161 | NCBI WGS metagenome assembly JAABUM01 (sample SAMN10711868, study PRJNA513369) | rock metagenome | isolation source: Antarctica rocks | place: Antarctica: Victoria Land, Siegfried Peak nord
TCAACAAAAAGGCGAGGGGGAGAGCCGTGCAAATAGTGCACACACCGTATGCACTATTCGCGGCCCACGAGTCGGGCGGCCTGATCGCGCGAGGCGCAGAGGTCATACTACCGTAATACCGTAATACAGTGTAAAGGTTCAACGGTTATAGCGTGTTACTGTTTCACCGCTTCACGGTTTGCGGTTTCACGTTTCCGCCGCCGAGAGGAATTTCGAGCGTGGAGCGCGCGAGGAGGACTATCGCGCCTTGTATCCGCGGCGATTTTATTTACATAATAGCCTGGGTGCAGGGTGTGAGGGCAATACCGTAAAACCGTTTTACCGCTTAGCGGCATAGCCGTATTACCGCATTGCCGCTCCGCACCGAGCGCCACGGCAGCTCGTCTGTCGCCACAAGGCTTCACGAGGAGGGACCGTAGGGACTATTGTCACTTAGGCATGGTTCAAACGGACTTGACAGTGTTGCGCCTGCCGGAGGCTTAAACTGTCAAGCCTCATTGAGCGTCGAGTGAACCATGTCTTAACCCATAGGTTGGCCGCGCTGGACGCATAGGGTGGCCTCACCATAGGCGTGAGCGCCGGCGGGCCGAGCGCAGAGTTGGACGCATAGGGTGGCCGCGCGTGCGGATTGGACGCATAGGGTGGCCGCGCGTGCGGATTGGACGCATAGGGTGGCCGCGCGTGCGGATTGGACGCATAGGGTGGCCGCGCGTGCGGATTGGACGCATAGGGTGGCCGCGCGTGCGGATTGGACGCATAGGGTGGCCGTGTGGCCATACAGTTATAGCCGAGGTCGAACGAGATGAAAGAAAGTCCTGGGGCAGCGATCCAAATCCGCGCGCGGGAGCCACGCGACGTCGAGGCCCTTGCGGAGATCATGGCATGCCCCGGCGTTATCGCCGGGACGCTTCAGGTACCCTTCCGCTCCGTCGAGGCGCAACGCGAGCGTTTCGCGCGGCAGACGCCCGAAACGCATAGCCTCGTCGCCGAGATCGACGGGCGTGTTGTGGGGGATTTGGGCCTGCATGTGGAGACCGCCCCGCGCCGGCGCCATTGCGCCAGCATCGGCATGGCCGTCCACGATGACTACCAGGGACGCGGCGTGGGCAGCGCATTGATGGCCGCGATGGTTGATCTGGCCGACAAGTGGCTGGGCTTGCGGCGCATCGAGCTGTCGGTCTATACGGACAACGCGCCCGCTATCCACCTCTACGAGAAGTTCGGGTTCGCCATCGAAGGGACCGCGCCGGCCTTCGCGCTCCGCGACGGGGCGTATATCGACGCTTATACGATGGGCCGGGTACGCGCATAACGTGCGGATAGCCAAAAATGGCACAGACGGTGAGGGGGCACTGTCCCATCTCATTAGGGCGAGGGACGATAACATGACACATCGAAGTTGGAAGCATACTGTGGCCGCGACGGCCAAACTATGGGTAGGGTGATAACTATGGCGCGTGTCATCAGCATAGCCAACCAGAAAGGCGGGGTCGCGAAGACCACGACAACCCTGAACCTGGGCGCGGCGCTCGCTGAGCGGGGCCGTCGCGTGCTCATCATCGACCTAGACCAGCAGGGCAGCCTCACCATGAGCGCGGGCCTGGACCCCGACGCGCTCGACCAGACGGTCTACACCGTCCTCTCCAGCCACGCCGACCCCAAGGAGAAGCACCCGCGCGCGCTGGACACGATCGTCCAGCCAACCGAGGCCGCGGGCCTCGACCTGGCGCCGGCGAACATCGAGCTGGCGGCCCTCGACCTGGAGCTGACGCGTGCCTACAACCGCGAGCACATCCTCAAGGCAGCGCTGGCCCCGCTGCGCGACCGCTACGACTATATCCTGCTCGACTGTCCCCCGAGCCTGGGGCTCCTCGTGGTCAACGCGCTCGCGGCCGCCGACGAGGTGATCATCCCCTTGCAGGCCGACTACCTGGCCACCAAGGGCGTCAAGCTGCTCCTGGAAAGCATCGAGGCCGTCACCGAGAAGCTCAACCCCGGCCTGCGCATCACGGGGATCGTCCTGACGCTCGCCGACCAGCGCACGGCGCACACACGCGAGGTGATCGAGCGGACGCGGGCCACCTTCGCGGGGCGGATCCGCGTGTTCGAGGCGCTGATGAAGATGAACGTGCGCTTGAAAGAGGCCCCGATCACCGGCGCGAGCGTCCTGGCGTACGACCCCAAGGGCGCGGCCGCCGAGGCCTACCGCGCCCTTGCCGAGGAGGTGGACGCGACGGACGGGGAGAGAGGGGAGGTGGGGCATGACGACTAAACGCGCGCAAGTCCCCGGCGAGGTGTTCGCCAAACGGCCGTCCGCCCTAGACAAGCTCACGGGCGCCGCGCCGGAGGCGGACACGACGCCGCAGGACGGTAATACGGTATTGCCGCATAACGGCGATACGGCGCTGTCGCACGCGACAGGAACGGGGCCGGGGAAGGGCGCCGGCGAGAAGACGACGTTTTACCTGCGCCCCGATCAGATCGACAAGCTCGACGAGTTGGTGACAGCCTACAAGCGCCACACCGGGCAGCGGAAGGGCGTGAATCGCAATGACATCGTGCGCCGCCTCATCGACCGGGCGGATCTCTCCATGCTCGTCGGTGACGCGGTGGGGGAGGATCTATGAGCGACGATACGCCGGGCACGCCGGATGGGCCAGGCGAGTTGGAGGTCGTACTGCTGTACCAACCGATTGTGCGGGAGGAGGCTCGCCGCCTGGCCAAAGGGCTGCGCGCGTTTCCCAACCATGCCCGCTCGCTCCCGCGGCGCAAGATCGCCGCACTGGAGACCGCGGCCGAGGTCCTGGAGTTCATAGCGGGGCCAGAGATGCCGCAGCGTCGGCCGGGCAACCTGGGGGTGCGCCAGTTACGGCCGCGCGTCAAGGAGTAGGGGGGCATAGCGCTGACTGGTCAGGGGAGGGGCTATAACTCGACATAACACAAGCGCTGGATAAAGAGTGTGTGACGAATCAGGATGGTCCCGGACGCGCCCCACGCCAAGGTCGGTGTGCACACCGGCACTGTTAGTGCACGACGACAAGTGCGAACAGGGTGGCGATCGCCAGGAAAAGGGCGGCTAAAACGAACCATGACCAGCGGAGTCGGAGGGCGGGGCGGGGTGAAACGACACCGGCGGCCGGTACTTTGATGGCCATGGGACGGCGACGCGCCGGCAGCGAGGGCTGACGAATCATGACATACTCTCCTTCGGCGCGCTGTGGCGCGCGCCACTCCTAACCGGCAGGACTACCGTGCGAGGTAGTTCTCGATATCCAACAATGCTACGGCAATCGTCCCGAGCCACGTCATGGCCTCCTCAGGACGTTCTGTCTGAAAACGGCGGTGTGCCGACGCACGCACGCACGCCGCCTTGTCCGCGTCATCCGCGGACGAGAGGAGGAACACGAGGAGCGCACGCCTCCACCACGCCACGTCGACGGCGCGTGCGGTGCACAGAATCGCGTGTAACGCCGTCGCATCGTCGGTCCCGTGCGTCGGCCAGTACGCGGTGAGGAACCGCGTCACATCCGGATACTCCACGCCCAGGCGCACCGCGCGCTCGTTCGCCAGCGCACCGGTCATCGTCGCCCCCTGTGTGACGGCGATGCAGAGTAATGCGCGCGCACACTATCCCTCGACACGGCTGGTGACAGGGGCGCGGCGGCCCCCATCGGCCTATGGACAGGTGGGTCCGTTGCCGTGGGAGGCGCGTTTGTCACAGACTTAGCGGGCTCAGCGAACGCGCAGTATGGGCACAGGGCGTCAATACCGGATGCGTCGTGGCACGACGCGTAGAAGGGCTGGCCGCACTGCCAGCACGGGACGAGGGCCATGGCAGCGCCTCCTTTCTCGCTAGACAAGGGGTGGTGATGGGGCCATTATAGTACATGCGTTCTATTATCTCAATGGGTTGTGCCTCCATCGCGCGCATGACGTGTCTTCGGCATTCGGAACCGGGCGTGCGACGTTGACCTCATCCGGCTTCTCAGCCCCGTGACCCTTAAAAGGGGAGGGCCAACTGCGTGCGGGGGACGGGCCGCTCGCGGGCCAGCACGCCGATGACCCGACCCGCGCGGTAGGTGGCCTCGCAGTGGCAGGGGACGCGTTTGCCCGAGGGGAACGGCACGTAGGACCAGCCCGCCGCCGGTTCCCGCGCCCGCCAGGAGCGCGCGAGCGGGTGGTCGGCGGGGATCGGGGTGGAGCGCGCGAGCGGGTAGCGCCCGTTCGTGGGGGCATACTCGACAACGAGCCCCGCTGGCCCCGGACTACAGAGGACGACGTAGCACTCCACGGGCGCGCACTGCGCGAGCTGGATGGCCGCAGCGGCGAGGGAGACCCCTGCCTGGTCGGCCAGGAGGCCCACGAGCTGGGGCGCAAACCCGTCGGCGGCGATGGCCGCCCGGACCTGCGCACGCGGCAGCAGGAACTCGGCGGCCCCCTGCTGGCAGCAGCGCTCGATGGCGGCGCGGTAGGCCCGCTCGTCGTGGCGCAAGCGCGCGGTGTAGTACTCGATCAGCGCGCCATCCTCGTCGAGGAGGTGGTGCATGATCTCGTGGAAAATGGTGAACTCGACGCGCGCCGGGGGGAGCGTGTCGTCGACGACCACGCGATCCCCGCTGAGCAGACCATCGGCGCCCGCGGGGAGGGGAGAGTGGTGCAGGCGCAGGCCCAGGCGCGCGCAGGCGACCGCGCCCGCGCAGCCAGCGGGGATGCCATGCCGGCGCCGCGCGTCGGCGACGAGCGCGCGGATCTTCTCGTTGAGCATGCGGGGCGTGAGCCACGCGTCCATCGTGTCCAGCGCGTCCATCGACCCTCTCCTCTCCGCTGTCTCACTCGTCCCCGCCGCTCGCGTCGCCCATCAGGTCCCCATCGTCCGCCAGGTCCGCGGTGGGGGCCGCGCGCGCCTCGCCGGCCGTCGCCGGGTCGAGGAACACCTTGAGGAGGCCGTAGATGGCCTGCCACTCGTCCTCAGAGCGGGGCCGCTGGCCGCGGAACTCGATGCGAGCGAGCGTCCCTGCCCACTCCGGCGTCACCGTCCCCCGCGCGATGAGCGCGCGCAGGCCGGGCGGATATTGGGCCAGCGCGTCCCCGCCCCCCACCTCCCCCCCCGCCTCCCCTAGCGCGGGGTCGCCCGCGGGCAGATCGACCGGCGCGAGCAGGTCCTGGGGCGAGAGGTCGTAGGCGCGAGCTAGGCGGGCGAGCATCTCCAGCGAGGGCAGCGCGTCGGTGCGCTCCAACTCGGAGAGGTACGAGATGGACAGGACGGCGCCGGTGCGCTCTAGGACGCGCTCGCGCAGCGCGCGGAGGGTCCAGCCGCGATCCCGGCGCAGCTCGGCCAGCCGGTTCCTGAGTTGCATGGCCGCCCGCAGCCCTCCCCTCTCCGCATGGCCTATCTTCTTTTGGTGAAAATGAGACGATAAATACGTTGACAGCGTATTATAGCGATGGTAGAATGAAGCCAGTATGTCCGCTGCCGGCGCAATCATAGCATGGGAGGCGGTGGCGGGACAAGTCGCGAGGCTATCCTAGCGGCTTGACTTTGCATCCACTTTGCGCTAATATATCCGTATCGGACAAGTCTCGTGCGGATATATCGATGCAGTCGGGTGGAGGAGACGGAACCCATGGTGCTGGGACCTGATAGCGACGCGTTACTGCCGCTTACACCGGCCGTGTATCAAATTATGCTCGCGCTCGTGGACGGCGAGCGGCACGGCTACGGCATTATCAAGGCCGTGCAAGCGGCGACGGGCGGGCGGATGCGCTTCGGGACAGGAACGCTCTACCGCTCCCTCGACTACATGTTCGACGCCGGGCTTGTCGCCGAGGGCGAAATCCGCGTTGATCCGGCCGTCAACGCGAACGCCCCACGGCGCTACTTCAGCCTCACGCCATTGGGCGCGCGCGTCTTCGCCGCCGAGACGGAGCGCATCATCCAACTCGCGCGGGTTGGCGAGGCCGCGCGGACGCGACTGGGGGAGCCGCGAATGGACCCGGCCCCGCTGGGAGGGGCATGATGGACAGGGAGGGAAGGGACCACGCGCTCGTTGCGCTCATGCTGAGTGTCGAACGGCGCCTCCTACTTCTAGACCCCGATGTGAGCCGGCCCGGGCGACGGGCGGTGCGGATGCAGGACGACGAGGATCGGTATGTCGACGCCTATGGCCAGGGCGGCGTCCGAGGCGTCGTGCGCGAAGGCTGGCTCATCATCGACGAGTTGATTGTGCGCGCAGCCCCCGCGCGCGTGCGGGCGATACGGATGGCCGTGACGGGAGGAGGTCGCATGAATATTCACGATCCGAAGGTCCAGAAAGCGAGCGGCGTGACGTTCAGGAGATGCATGCAGGGCCTGCTCTGCCTCGTCCTGATGCAGCTATCCACGACGGCCATGGTGGACGCGGGGCGCACCGGCTCGATCGCCCTGGAGGCGTTCATGACCGTCGTCGCGGCGGCGAGCATCGTCGGGTGTTTCGTGGCCACGGGACTGGAGGTGTGGGCGATGGGCAAGCTGGGCAAGGCGTTGCTCGACAGCAGGGGCTAGGGCGACGACGAAGGTCGGGCGCGCCCGGGCGCGGCCCGATATGACGACGACGTGACCACACGGAGGATGATCACCATGCAGCAGTTCGTCTACCGTCGACTCGTGCGCAAACGCCGCTGGGGGCACGCCTGCGCCTGCTACGCCTGTGGCGCGGCCGTCATCCCCCTGCCCTTACGCGTCAACCCCGACGTCCGCATTATGCGCGCCTACGTGGAGGGCCGGGAGGTCACGAATAGGCGGACGGGGACGACCCGCCAGGACGCCATCCTTTTCTGCCCCGCGCACGCCCACCCGGACGATGTGCAGGACTACGCGCAATTCGAGCCCGCCTCGGCCCACGACGTGGCCGCGCACGCCGCGCGCATTGCAGACGCCAAGGGCGGGGGGCACGCCGTTCACTCATAGAACGGATGTGCTACACAAGCGCCATGCGTTGCACCGCTGCCATGCAGTACGCTATGATGGTCACCATGGAGAAGTCTGCTATGTCCTAGTACAAACGTCGTGCTAAACGCACGAAGCCCACCGGGTTCCCCCAGTGAGCTACGTTTATGACCTATATGTGCGCGGTTCTGGCGCTGAACTTCAAAATGCTACCAGGGCCGCTAGAACGGGTCCGAAAACTCAACTGGGCTACCACCCCCAAAAGAGCTTTCGGGACTCACAGGGGAGCTTTGTGCTTCCGAGGAGTACCTATGAGCAATCATACGGGACCGGCGCGTGCATGTCAATATCCGCCCGGCCCCGCCGCTAGAGAAACTACACCGCCGTTCTCGCCGTCCCTTGACGGCATCGACCGGCGCCTGGTCGTCCGCTACGGCGTCGTGCTGCTGACCGGGGGCTACACGGCGCTCCCGACGTACGCCTGGGTGTACTACGCGCGGCTCGGCGTGAGCGAGGCCGAGATGGTCCTGATCGCGCAGCTCTGCACCTACTGGTGGACGGAGCGCGCCCCGCACCCCGGCGAGGCGGCGCTAGCCGCGCGCATGGGTAAGACCGTCCGCACGATCCAGGGCTACCTCCGGTCGTTAGAGGCCAAGGGGCTCCTGCACATAGAAACACGGCTCTCCAACCACGGCCAGCAACGGACCAATAGCTACGACCTCCGGCCTTTCTTCGCGGCCGTGGAGGGGCTAGCTCGGCTCGACGGTCTCCTCGACAACGCCGCCGCCTCGGAGCTGTCCCCCCTCAACCGTGAGAGCGTTGCGTGCGCGGAACAGGGGCCGCTATGTGCAGGTGTGAGGAAGAGCGGAACCGACAACCGGCCTAAGGAGGGCGGCGCGGCGGCCGCCGAGGGGGGCGAAGGATCGCGCCCAAGGGGGGCGAAGAATCTTTCACCCCAAGTAAACCCAGTCGAAGAAGACCTCTTCGACTCCGACTTGATACCCCCTACCCCCATTGAAGCATCGCCATGGACGACGAGCGCGCCGGCGATCACGCCGCACTCCGCGCCACTCGCCCCGCGGCGGCCTGAACTGGTTGGAAGAGAAGGGCCGGCCACCCGGCGATCCCCGGAAACGCGCGTTTACGCATCCGCGCCGGCCGCGCCGGACGGCGACGCGCTCGCCGCCGAGGTCGGCGCCCTGGCCGCCGAGCTGGGCGACGACGCGCCGACATCCAGCGTCACGCGCGCTCGCAACCTACAGCGCGCCGCCGGCGTGCCCCTCGATCGGTTCCTACGGTTGCTCGACGAGGCGGCGGCCCGGACCCGCGACCGGCAGACCAGTATCGTCAAGCGCCGGCGCGACAGCCAGGCCCCCAACGGCATGCCCTACCTGTTCGCCGTTCTGCAGGACCTCTTGCATCCCGCGCCGACGCGAGATCTCATGGTCGACAGCGGCCCGGATCGCCGGCGCGCCGAGCGGCCCGGTCGGCGGCGACGCCGGCGTGCTGACGGCCGCGGCGAGCCCGCCGGCTCCTACGCCGTGTGGTCCGACAGCCCCGCGCCCCTGCCCATCGTCGAGGAGCATCCGGTGTGGCGCGCGGCGCTCGCCGAGTTGGCCCAGGTCATGACCCCTGAGAACTACAACGCTTGGCTGGCCACCACGCGCGCGCTCGACCAGGACGGTGAGGTGCTGCGTGTGGCCGTCCCTGCCCCGTTCAATCGGCAGTGGCTCGATACGAAGCTAGCCGGTCCCGTGGCCCGCGCGTTGCGAAAGATCGACTACGACGCCCTAGGGACCGGGCGCGTCGAGCGCGTCGAGTACGTCGTCGAGGCGGCCGCGTGAGCGCGCCGCGGGCATCACGAGGAGGCGAGGAGGGAGACACCGCCATGGATGGAGACAACGGAGACATGCGACTCGCAGGCCCCGACGCGGCCGCCCCGCACTTCGTGCGCGAGGGCACGCGCCTGGCCCGCGACCTGTGCCGCGACCTCGGGTTGCCCGATCCGGACGCCCCCGGACTCCCCGCGCGCGCGCTCATTACGGGCCTCGCCGCGACGCGCGGCTGGACCGTGACGGCCCGCGTCGCCACGCCCGAGGAGTGGCGAGGTTTGGAGGAGTTGAACGCCCGGAGGCGCGGCGGCGAGGTCAGCACGGGGGAGGTCCGCCCCACCGGACCCGGCGCCTGGGAGATCGTCGTCATCCCCGGCACCAGCGCCGTCCATCGGGACACCGTTATCCTGACCCTGCTGGCCTATGTCGTCCGCGAGGACGTGCCCCCGACCGGCCGCGCGCGCCTAGCCTCGGGCGGGACCACCTACGCGGATGCCGTGGCGCGCGTCTTCGCCCGCGAGGTCGGGCGCATCTACCTCCGCGCGTCGGGCTGGCCGCGCCGCAGCCTCGACAGGCCCCGCGCGCGCCCCGCGCCGGCGTCCTGGCTCGCCCGCCTCGCGCGCGGGATACGCCGGCTGTCCGGCAGCGACGACCCCGACGGCGCGCCCAGGCAAGCGCGGGAGGAGCCCGCCGATCGCGCCCGCGCGCCGGGCTCGAGTCCCGAATAAGCCTGGAACTAGAGAGCGTGTCACGAGCCGCAATGGTCGTGCGAAGAGAGCTGTCCGTTAGCCCTAATCGAATGCGCATAACACCTCTACATGGATGGTGAGAAAGGTAACGACAAGCTGCATGATCCTCCTGCTCAACGGGCCTTTCGGCATCGGTAAGACGACGACCGCGCGGCTCCTCGTCGAGCGCCTCCCGGACACCATGCTCTACGACCCCGAACTCGTAGGCCTATTCCTCAGCGCCTTGGTCGAGCCGGTAGAGCGGCGCAACGATTTCCAGGACCTCATCCTCTGGCCGCGTCTGTTCGTAGACATGGCGTGGTTGCTGCGAGAGACATACGGACGGTCGCTCGTCATCCCGATGGCCCTGTGGCACCACGGTTATTTCGACGCCATCACCTGCGGCCTACGAAACGTCGATCGAGACCTCGTCTGTGTCCGATTAACCGCCATGGAAGACACCGTGCGCGGACGTATCTTGGCGCGCCCGGACAGCGAGGGGCCGCACGCGTGGTGTCTCACCCACCTCGAGGTCGGCCTCCGTGCGGCGCGCGACCCCGCATTCGGGGTGGAAGTGGACACCGAGGGGCGGACCCCCGACGATGTTGCCACCGCTGTCCTCGCGTTGCTCGATCGACGCGACCCGTCAGCGTAACGTTAAGCATCACTCTGTCCTGGCCCTGGCGATACACCCACGGACGGCCTCCTGTTGCGGCTGGTGACACGCTCTCTACTTCCGGTACTAATAGTGATGCTATCAATCGGCCGCGCGCCTATCCTTTTCCAACTGGTAGCGGTGCGAGCGGCCGGGCTATACTGGGGGCGTGGGCGGGCTGCGGGGCCGTCTCGCGGGCGAACCGTCACTCACTCTGGGTTCTGTGCGCTGGCGCTCGCACACCCTACGCTCGACGAGCGACAATCGTGCATCGCTTGTGTAGGAAGGACACCTTGCCCACCGGGGCCGCCGATGTCGTAGGGGGACGGACCGAGGCCCGGGGGCAGAGGGAGCACGGCGCGGCCCCTCTGCCCCCTTGTACCGGACTAGCCTAGAAAGCGCCGGTAAAGCCTTTTCCAGCCGACTTCGCGACCCACCCGGCCCCACACAAGCAGGAAGACTCCCACGCCCAATGCCGTAAACGTCGGGTGTTCGTGCAGGGGCTGGCGACCGATAACGACCAGGACGACGAGAGGCGCAAGCACCCATCCTGGGATGAGGACGAGCGCCGCGCCGGTCATTCTGGCCCGGTATTCGGTCACGGATTCCACCTCCTTTCCAAGGGCACACGCCTAGGGGCATATGCCCAGTATAAGGATCAGGCAGCCGCCGACGTGGCGCTACACTGAGGCCAGGGCGGCACGTCGCGGGGACATTGCGCAGGCAATGTGGACTCACTACTGGGTGTGCTCGCTGACGCTTGCACACCCACCACTCGACGAGCGCGCAATCGCTACGCGATTGCGCGGTGAGTACACCGTAGCCGAGCAAGGGCGGGCCGACTGGGCCGGGGTGCTAGTATGGTGGTATGGACACGCCTGAAACGATACCACCACCCGAACACACGCCCCGCGCCGTCGCCGCGCTCACTCATGAGATTGCCGCCCACCTCGGGGAGACCGAGCCCGGCCCACGTAAAACAATCAAGCGCGCCGTGCGTATCCTGGGACCCGTCCAGGTGCAGGCGCTCCTCGACCGGACGCTGGAGATCGAGCGCACCGGCGGCCTGCTGCTGGCCGACGGCAGTCGGCGCCGGACCCCCGGCGGCGTGTTCTTCTACCTGATCCGCACGACGGTTGCGCCTAAAGAGGCTTACAAGATTGTGCGCCCCCAGCCCGCCCCCGCTCCGGCACAACCGCAGGAGGAGACACAGGAGCCCGCGCCCGTCCCCGAGGCAAACGGGTAACGCCCACGCGCGCGGGCCGCCGATGTCGTAGGGGTACCCAGTGGACTTGTCCTCATGACTGGTAACGTCTGCGGGAAGACGGCTTTAGGCACCCGATCCGGATATATACAGGGTCGTTTCTCAAAAGATGCAGGGGGGGGTGACAGGTATGAGGCAAAGTGGCGCTGACGGGCTGTCTTGTCAATAGATGGGGTTCACTGTGAGACGAAACTGCCCTTCCCGCAGACGTTACCAGTCATGAGGACAAGTCCAGTACCCAGAGCGCCCGTTCTATCTAGCGACACCATCCCATTAATGATCGTTTGGTGATCGTGCGAAGGCCGCCTCTCGTTGGCTTGGGCCAGGGGACCAATTGCCTCTCGCTATGTCCTATTTTTACACGTATCCTGGATGTACCCCTTGTCCGATGGGTGAGCTAGAGGGCGGGAGAATCTGATCGTGCGCAAAGGTGCGGGAGAATCTGATCGTGCGCAAAGGTGATGTCGATCTCCGCGCCCTCGCGGACCTCGTCGGCCGTATCTTCCCGTCGCAGGGGCGTTGTGCCATCGAGCGCACAGAGAGCGGCGTCTCGACCCAGGTGTACCGCCTTCGCTGCGGTGCCGCCGTTTTCTATCTGCGCATCGCGGAGGAGCGCACGGCGAGTCTTGCCCCGGAAGTACAGGTGCATGAAGTGCTGCGCACGCGTGGTGTCAGGGTGCCGGCCGTCGTCCACTTTGAGCCCTTCGATGAGCGCTTGGAGCGGTCAGTCATGGTAACGACTGAGATACCGGGAGCTCCGCTCGCGAACCGCCTGGTTGATGGAGCGACGAGAGCGACGGCGCAGGCCGCCGGCCACGACCTCGCCCTTGTCAACAGCATGCCCGTCCAGGGGTTCGGCTGGATCAAGAGGGAGAGGTCGGCGGTTGGACTGCTGGAGGCGGAGCGCGAAACCCACAGGGGCTTCGCGCTTGAGGAGGTCGATGATGACCTCACGTTCCTCGAGCAGACGGCGTTGACGGCCGCTGAGACCGCCGTGATCCAGAGCATACTCGTGCGCTATGATGCCTGGCTGCACGTCGCCCAGGCATGGCTGGCGCACGGCGATTTCGGCGTGACCCACATCTATCAGCACGACGGCGTGTACGCGGGTATCATCGATTTCGGCGAGATTCGAGGGGCGCATCGGCTCTACGACCTAGGGCACTTCAACCTCCATGATGGCGAGACACTGCCCCAGGTGCTGCTCCCCGCCCTGCTGGAGGGGTACAGGGAGGTGCTCCCTCTCCCCCCTGATCATGAGCGGCAGATCAATGTGCTGAGCGTACTGATCGGCGTGCGTGCCTTGGCGCGCAACGTTCGCCGCCAGCCCCCTAACGCCTACCAACGCCATCTCGCGTCCGCAATATGGAGGAGCGTCACGCTCCTGAACAGCTGACCAGCGCAATTCAGTAGGTAGGCTTCCCTCAAATGGCCGTCGCCCGTCGCAGCAGGCCAGGCCAAGGGGGAGATAAAACGTTCCACAGGATTAACCGGTCATGGCGACGGCCGCGGCTCCGGGGGGCATTGCGTGAGCAAATGTGGACTCACTCCACATTTGGTCGGGCGCGGGGCACCCGCCACATGTTCCGTTCGCCGTTCCGCCGCCGCACGTAGCCCTGTAGGGGTCAGCGATGCGCCGTGCGGAAACGCGCGTTTCTGCGCCAGGGGTGGCCGCCAGGGAGGGGGCAGGGATGGCCAGGTACGCGGTGCTACGCATTGCCACGGTCAAGACGACGGGTCACGTTGTCGGGCTTGGCCTGCACGTCGAGCGCGAGCGGGAGACTTGCAACGCCAGTGACGGGAGAGGGGCCGGGCTTAGGGCAGCGTCCGACGCTGGTGCTCGCCGCGTCGCCAGCCTGCATCCTAGAGACCACGCGAGCCACAGCGGCCGTTGTGCAACACGAGATAATCGCGCTCGTTAGAGAGGTGCAGATGGTGTGCCTGGACGCGATGTAGGGCGCGACAGAGGACTGGGGGGCGTGTGTGAACGGTTACAAATCACACACCCCCCCAGTCCTCATGAAGGCCAGCAACGGGAGCCAACCCGTCACCACGGCTACCATAAACGGTTGTCGCTCGAGGAACCATAGCCCACCTGGGCTACTCCTGCGGCTACAGTGGGGTCGCAGCGGCCCGGACGCGGCCGGTCTACGTATGCTACCCGCGCGACGAGATGTCCCGCTCAAGGATCTTGGTTTTCTCGTATGGTCGCATCCGCACCCAGATGTCCGCCAGGCACCGTTGGCAGAGCAGCCGATCGCCATAGACCTGCCGCCGGCGGGTATAGGCCGTCGCGGTTAGGGTGAAGGGAGAGCGGCATTCCGTACAGGTGAGCGCCACGGGGGATGCGTGTGTCGGCATGATCTGTCTCCGATGGTCGCAATAGGCAGATAAGGCTAGAGCGTTGCAGCCCCTGTGGTCGCCGCGCGCACGAGAACAATTGGCGGGGTGCAGCCCGCGCCGCTGCCGGCGGCCTGAGACCGCTGACGCAATGGGCGTGTGTGGAGTCCCCATCCACACACGCCCGCTGCCACGAAGAGGAAACCGTGACGGGACCTATTCCGCCACCGGGCTTTACGATAGATGGACGCGCCGTGGTGTGGCATAGCCCGAAAGTACTAGGCGCTCTATAGCCCGCTCATACCCCCACCCTGCCAGGAGCCAGCCATGCCCTACGACGCGTACCCGAACGCCCTCGACACGCTCACGTCTGAGGAGATCCCGCGCCTGCTCGACCGGCGACCCGACGGCGCGATCGGCGCGATGAGGCGATCGTACGCCGCACCTCTGGGGATCGTTCCCTGTGCCCCGGCCAGCCTGGCCCCCTTTTCTTCCAACGAGCCCCACACGCGCTGCTTGCGACCGCTGGGGGCGACCGTGTAGGCTGACGATGAGGCTTTGCGGCGCAAAGGTGTAACACACTACACCAATTGTCGGGCGCGGGGCGCCCTCAATTGATTCCGTGTGCCCGCTGCGGCGGGACGGGGCCGGGGGACGGTCCAGCGTCGGGAGAGCGCAGGGAGGGCGCGCGTGGCAAACTTTTGTATCTTGCACTTCGACAAGATCGACAAGATGGCGAGCGTCGCCGGCCGGGGCAAGCACAACGAGCGGACGCGCGACACGCCCAACGCCGACCCCGGCCGCGCCCACCTCAACGAGCAGTTAGTGGGCAGCGGCGACACCTACGCCGATGTGCAGGGCCGGATCGACGCGGCCGGCATCAAGCGGAAGATCAGGGAGGGGCAGCACCGCGCCATCGAATACATGGTGAGCGCCAGCCCCGGCCACTTCGACCCCGCTGACCGCGAGACCGTGCGGGCCTGGGCCGAGCGGAGCATCGACTGGGCGCGGCAGCGCCACGGCGCGGAGAACGTCGTATCGGCGCATCTGCACATGGATGAGAAGACACCGCACCTGCACATCATGGTCGTTCCGATCACGCCGGACAACCGGCTATCGGCGAAAGACTACTTCAACGGCAAGGCCAAGCTCCGTGAGATGCATGACAGCTATCACGCGGCCGTGGCCGCGTTCGGCCTTGAGCGCGGCGAGCGTGGGTCGAAGCGGCAGCACGTCCCGATGCAGCAGCTCTACGCGCGGACGGAGGCGGCTCAGGCGCAGGCGCGCGAGACCGTCGCCGCGCGCGTCGAGATTGAGCAGCCGACACGCATCATCATGGACCCGGCGCGGTACAAGGCCGAGCAGGAGGCGCGGGTGCGCGAGCAGGTCATCGCGCCGGTGGCTGAAGTCGCCGTGCGCGCCCGCCTGGCCGAGGAGCGCGCGCGCCGCGCCGAGGCGACGCTTGCCGCCGTGCAGGGCCAGGTCGCGGAGTTGAGGAAGGACAACAAAACCATGAGGGAGGAATATGGGAAGCTGATCGCCCAGGTCAAAGGGCTCGACTTGGCGGACGTGATGCGCGCCCTTGGCGGGGAGCGCGACCGCTACGACACGCACCTGTGGCGGGTCAACGGCGAGCACATCAGCATCAACCCTGCACGTGACGGCGGGCAGGTCTTCTACAACCACGACCGCGAGAAGGGCAGCCGGGGGGCCATCGACCTGGTGACACACGTCACGGGCTACGACTTCCGGCAGGCCGTCGCCTACCTGGCCCACGAGGGCGGGCGCGACCTCGCCGTGGCGGCGGCGGCGCAGTTCGGGGCGCAGCAGGGCGAGGCCATCGCGTCCCGCGTTGCGCAGGGCAAGGAGCGTGCGCCCCTCGTCATGCCCGAGCGGGCCGAGGAGGTGTGGCCGCAGGTCCGCGCCTATCTCATCCGCGAGCGCGCCATCCCGGCCCCGCTGGTGGACCGGCTGCACGCCGAGGGCACCGTGTATGCGGCTCGCCACGTCGATGAGAAGGGCCGCGCGCACACCAACGCTGTCTTCGTGCGCCATGATGAGAACGACCAGGCGGTCGGGGCAAGCTGGCGCGGGGCCGATCCGGGGAGCACGCTCACGGGCCTGGCCACGGGCACGCGCCGCGAGGCCGGGCACTTCTCCTACCGCGTGGGCGAGCCCGCCCCCTACACGGTCCCGCAGTACATCATCACCGAGTCGGCCATCGACGCCCTGAGCCGGCACGCGCTCCTCGTGACCGAGCGCCAGGGGCCGCTCACGGGCGAGTATGTCTTTGTCTCGACCGATGGGCACGGGGCGCTCCCGACGCGGCAGATCGCGGAGGGCCTGGCGATGGGCGCGCTGGTGCGCTGTGCCTTCGACAACGACGAGGACGGCGAGAAGCTATGGGCGAAGGTCCGCGAGGCGTACCCGGACGCGGGCACCATCGAGCGCGACCGGCCGCCGGCCAGCGTCAAGGACTGGAACCAGGCGCTACAGCAGCAGCGCGAGCGGGGTCAGGAGCAGACGCCGGAGCGCACTAGGGCGCGCGAGAGCCGCGCCGATGAGCGGCGGTGATCCTGCATGGCCCGACGCCTACAGCTCCTCTACGCGCCCGTGAGGCGCTTTTATGACGCGCACAGGAGGGACGTGGCTTGTTGGAAAAGAAGGCGGCGACACGTGGGCCGATGAGCGGAGATGACGACGCGCTCCGGTCACGCCGCCCATTCTTGTCCCAGCGCCTCGGCTTGCTCTAGGATCGTCTGTACGGTGGCTGCCTGCTTGTCGGGCGGGTAGCCGTAGCGTGACAAGAGCCGGCGCACCATCACCCGCAGTTTCGCCCTGACCGTCTCTTTGACGGTCCAATCGATGGTGGCGTTGGCACGAACCGTTGCCACCAGGTCGCGGGCGATCTGCCTGAGCGTGTCGTCGCCCAGCACCTGCACCGCGCTGTCGTTGACCCCGAGGGCGTCGTAGAACGCCAGTTCGTCGTCGCTCAAGCCCAGTGTCTCGCCGCGCTTGGCGGCGGCGCGCACCTCTTTGGCGATCTCAATCAACGCGGCGATGACCTGGGCGGCGGTCAGCGCGCGGTTCTGATAGCGCAGGATAGCTTCTTCCAATTTGTCGGCGAACGAGCGCGTCTGCGTCACGTTGCGGCGTGCCCGGCTCTTGATCTCGTCGCTCAGCAGCCGCCTCAGCGCCTCCAAGGCCACGTTCTTGTACGGTAGGCCCCGCACCTCCTCTAGGAACTCGTCCGAGAGGATGGAGGCGTCGGGACGTTCCAGGCCCGCCACCGCGAAGATATCCAGGATCTCGGGCGAGGTGATGGCCCGCGACACAATCTGCCGCACCGCCGAGTCCAACTCATCCTGATCCTTACCCCCTTCGCCCGTGATCTTGGTAAACGCCGCCCGGATGGCCTGGAAGAAGCCCACCTCGTCGCGCACGGCGAGCGCCTCATCGCTCGGGACGGCCAGGGCAAAGGTGCGGGAGAGGGCCGTCACGGCGTCCAGCAACCGCCTCTTGCCATCCTTGGCGTCCCGCTCCAGGATAAACTCCAGCGCGGCGGGGATGACGTTGACGCGCTCGGCGGGGGTGCCGTCAAAGAACCTGCCGTAGTCGAAGCCGTGGAACATCGCCCGCACGACCTCCAGCTTCTCCCGCATGAGGGCGACGGCCTGCTCCTGGGGGATGCCCGTATCCTCCTGGTCCGCCTGGGTGTAGTTCTTGAGCGCCTCCTTGAGGTCGGCTCCCAGGCCCAGGTAGTCCACGATCAGGCCGCCCTCCTTGTCCTTGAAGACGCGGTTGACGCGCGCGATGGCCTGCATGAGCCCGTGCCCGCGCATGGGCTTGTCGAGGTACATGGTGTGCAAGGAGGGCGCGTCGAAGCCGGTCAGCCACATATCACGCACGATGACGAGCTTGAAGGGGTCGGCGGGGTCCTTGAAACGATTGGCGAGGGCCTCGCGGCGGGCCTTGTTGCGCACATGGGGATAGAACGCCTCGGGGTCGGCCGCCGAGCCAGTCATCACCACCTTGAGCGCGCCGGTCGCGTCGTCGTCGGTGTGCCAGGCGGGGCGCAGCGCGGTGATCGCGTCGTACAGCTCGACGCAGATGCGGCGGCTCATGCACACGACCATGGCCTTGCCGGTCAGCGCCTCTTCGCGGCGCTCGAAATGCTCCACGATGTCCCTGGCCACGAGGTCAAGGCGCTTGGTGGCCCCAACCATCGCCTCCATGCGCGCCCACTTGCTCTTGAGCTTCTCTTTGGCCCCCTCTTCCTCGCCCTCGGTCACGTCCTCGAAGTCGCCCTCGATCCAGGGCCGCTCGGCCTCGTCGAGGGCGAGCTTGGCCAGCCGCGCCTCGTAGTAGATCGGGACCGTCGCCTTGTCCTCGACCGCTCGGCGTATGTCGTAGGTGTCGATGTAGTCCCCGAAGACAGCCCGCGTGCTCTTGTCGGTGAGGTCGATGGGGGTGCCGGTGAAGGCAATGAACGAGGCGTTGGGCAGGCCGTCGCGGATGTACTTGGCGTAGCCGTAGGCGATGTGCCCCTCGCTGCCGCCCTTGCTCTTGACGAGGTGCGCGCCGAAGCCATACTGCGAACGATGGGCCTCGTCGGCGATAAAGACGATGTTGCGGCGGTCGCTCAGGCAGGGGTACGCCTCACCCGGTTCGGGGAAGAACTTCTGGATGGTCGTGAAGACGACGCCGCCGGAGGCGACCTGGAGCACCTCGCGCAGGTGCTTGCGATTCTCGGCCTGGACCGGCGTTTGCCGCAGGAGGGCCTGGCAGTCCGCGAAGGTGCCGAAGAGTTGGTCGTCCAGATCATCGCGGTCGGTGAGGACGACGATGGTGGGGTTGGTCATCCGGGGGTGGGCAATGACCTTCCCGGCGTAGAAGGCCATGGAGAGGCTCTTGCCCGAACCCTGCGTGTGCCAGACCACGCCCGCACGTTTGTCGCCCTCCTGGTCGGTCGCCCTGAGGGTGTGGATGACGGCCTTGTTGACGGCGTGGAACTGGTGGTAGGCCGCGATCTTCTTGCCGATGGTCGCGCCGTCCGAGGCGAAGACGATGAAGCTGCGCAGCAGGTCGAGAAAGCGGCCGCGCTCGAACATGCCCTTGAGCAGCACCTCAAGCTGCGCCTGCCCCTTGGGCGCGAGGGCGTCCCCGGCAATGGTCTTCCAGGGCATGAACCACTCCCACCCTGCCGTCAACGTCCCAACTCGCGCTTCCCTGCCGTCGGAAACGACCAGGACCTCGTTATAGGGGAAGAGGACCGGGATGTCTTTCTTGTAGGTCTGCAACTGGTTGTACGCGCCCCGGATGGTGGCGTTGGCGTCCGCGGGGTTCTTGAGCTCGATCACGGCCAGGGGCAGGCCGTTGACGAACACAACCACATCGGGCCTGCGGTTCTGCGTCTCTTCGATCGTGAACTGGTTGACCACGAGCCAGTCGTTGGACTGCGGCGCGTCGAAGTCCACGAGCCGGACCTTGTCCCCCGCGATGGTGCCGTCGGGACGCTGGTACTCCACGTCCACGCTGTTCACCAGGTAGTCGTGGAAGCGACGGTTGTTTTCGATGAGGTTGGGGCTGTCCAGCCGCGTGACCTTGCGCAGGGCCTCGTCGATGGCCGGGGCGGGGATAGAACGGTTGAGGCGTTCGACCGCCGCGCGCAACCGACCCAGGAGGACAACCTCACGGTAGCTGTCGCGTTCGGCGTCGCGTTCGCCTGGGGCAATGTCGGGGCCATGTAGGACGGTGTAGCCCAACTCCTCGAACCAGTTGAGAACCGCCTCCTCGACGGTCGATTCAGTCAAGAGGTTAGCCATTCGCCACCTCGTCCTGGAGGCCATCGGCACCGCTGTCCGTATTCTCCATGACAGCAGACACGTAGGCGCTTGTATCTAGCGCCTTGACCCGTGGGCCAAAGACGGTGCGGAATGATTCCAAATTTTCCTTCAACCACACCTGCTGTAGTGGCCATTGGCCTCGATCTGTCGGGTCCAGTGCGGTGTTGCGCAGTAAGATGTTGCTCTGCTTTCGTTCCGGCAGAAGCTGCCACTCAAGAGTGGTGCCGAGTGCGGTCTCAATCTCCGCCTTTTGCTGCTGAAGCAGATAGAAGAGTGGCTTGGCGTTTGGAGGAAGGACTTCTAGTCCGATACCAATGGACTTGTTTTGGGTGTTCAACAGGGCCGACAGCCGAAAATCTCCTCGCCCCATGGCAAAGTACATCCAGTGTTGTGGCTGCGCCTTTTGAGGCTTGACGGGGCTTCCCTGCTCCAGCATGTATTGTCGGAACGCCGACCAATAGGCAAGGTGCGCCTGCTGTGTCTCGGTCAAGTTACCTATTTCGATGCCCTTTGCACCACCTGAAACAGTCTTACTCCAGTCGTTCGGTTGCGAGATGACATTAAATTTGGGAGCAATAGCCGACGTGCCGATGCGCCACAGTTCGATCTCCAAGCCGAAGAAGTTGACACCCTCGGCGGTGATCGTGTTCAGCCAATCGAGGGCGGCGCGGTGCTGGTCCGTGAACCGATCCGCGATCCACACGATGGTCACGGCGTTGAGACCGGCGGCGTAGGTGAGCAATTGCCCCAGGTGCGAGTGGTCGGTGGCCTCAAGTTGATTCTCGATAAGGACCCAGGTGTCATTCGCGGTGTCCTTGCAAAGGATATCGGCGCGGAACGGGCCGACGTTCTGCTCTTGCGCCTCTAGCTCCAAGTCGATGCCGATGGTTTCCCCGAGCAGGGCGAGGTTGTCTCCCATGGCTAGCCAGGGGGTGAAGTCGCCCGCTTCGTGCGTCCACACGGCACGCACATCGACCTTCTCTAAACGACCGAGTGATACAACGGTCATACGACAGCCTCCAGTTTCTGCTCGGCTTCTTCTACCCGAAGCTCGCCCGACAGCAGCTTGGGTAATAGGGCATCGCGAATGGTCGTAGCAGTTCGAGCCTCTAGACTATTACTAATATGCCGGTCCAGCAGAGGCTCCATTACGTCGTCCATCGCCTGCATCAATCGGGTTGGAGGTATGAGCACCAGCACATCGGCCAGATGGTGGCGCTGTATATGCCCCATTGTTGTGGCTTTACCCGCCGCAATAGCCTGAAACTCAGGTAAGTGCTCCTTAATCCAGTGGTAGTAGAACCACTTCGGATATTGGGCGGACGTGACCTTAAACAAGTGTTGATTGAGTGCCCCACGACCACCAGTCCATATGCAAGAGCCCAGGCTTCCTGACCACGAGAAGAGAACATTACCATCTTCAACGATATATTTCGCGTCAATGTTGCTGCTCGCGCGGCCACTAGAGTCGGTCACTCCACGTCGGAGTTCCGCAATCTTGATAACGGGTAAATTTCCGATGCCGGTCGGCGGGTACTTTTGCAAGGCCAGACCATTGAGGAAGTCGGCGACTTGATCAAGGGGTTTGATTAGCCAACCCTTTGGCACCTCCCCCAACACCGAATCCTCGAATTCTTCGGGGAACAACACGGCAGTCTTATCGTCCATACCTACAGGCTGTCGTCCCTCCATCTTGGCCCGCACTGGGTCGAAGTCCACGAACCACGAGGTGAACAGGGCGCGGGCGATGGCCTCCAGCGTCTCGTTCATGCGGCGGTTGAGGTCGATCTTGTCGTCGAGCGCGCCGAGGATGGAGGCGATGGCGCGTTGTTTCTCCAAAGGTGGCAGGGGGATTGCGATAGATTTCAACGACGTTAAGGGCCGACTAATCGCTGGCACCCCTGTCGTCGAGGTGTTTGCGAGAAGTGCCTGCTGACCTACATCTGAACGAAAGAAGTAATAGATAAACGCTGGGTCAGCTTTACCACGGTCGCACGTCAACTTCATTTGACTCTGGGAAACCACATAACGCTTAAAATGCGTGTTCGTCGGGATGATTCCAACTTGCCCTAATGTTCCACGATGAGTGAAAACAACATCGCCTGGGAAGGCATTAGCAGCGCGCAATTGATCTGCTTTACTCTCGGTGAGATAGACGAATTCGCTGCCGTTGAACCTGCCAGAGGTCAGGTTTCCCCCTCGTATTACAGGCACGCCGCTAGGGACAAAATTGTTGGTCTTGATATCCGAGCCAAATGGTCCCATAGCGATAGCATTTGGTATGGGGGCGGCGATTTCTGCGATGGTGACTATTGGCCACTTAATTGCCATAGCTCAACCCTCGCAGGTTGTGCCGGATCGCTTGTTCTAACCCCGCGCTCTCGGTGAACTGCTCCTCCAGATTGGCGATGAGTCGGTCCATCTTCTGCTCGAACGGCTCACCATCGTCCTCGGCCTCCTCAGCGCCCACATAGCGGCCAGGCGTGAGCACGTAGCCATGACCTGCAATCTCGGCAGTGCTGGCGCGCTTGCAGAAGCCCGGCACGTCCTCATAGAGGCCAGCATCACGCTCCCCGCGCCAGGCGTGGTACGCACCCGCAATGCGGGCGATCTCGTCACTTGAGAGATCACGGTGCGTGCGATCCACCAGATAGCCCATCTTGCGGGCGTTGATGAAGAGCGTCTCGCCCCGATGGTCGCGGAAACGCGCCTCGGCCTTGTTGCGGGAGAGGAACCAGAGGCAGGCCGGGATCGGCGTACTGTAGAACAGTTGCGGCGGCAGGGCGATCATGCAGTCAACCAGATCGGCCTCGATGATGGCCTTGCGTATCTCGCCCTCGCCGCTCTGATTGGACGACATGGAGCCGTTGGCTAGCACGAACCCGGCGATGCCGTTGGGGGCGAGGTGGTGGATGATGTGCTGCACCCAGGCGAAGTTGGCGTTGCCGACCGGCGGCGTGCCGTACGTCCAGCGCACGTCGTCGCGCAGGCGCTCCCCGCCCCACACGCTGATGTTGAAGGGGGGATTGGCCAGGATGAAGTCGGCTTTGAGGTCCTTATGGAGATCGTTGAGGAAGGTGTCGGCGTTGTGCGCGCCAATATTGTTGTCAATACCCCGGATCGCCAGGTTCATCTTGCACAACCGCCAGGTGGTTGGGTTCGACTCCTGGCCGTACACCGAGAGGTTGTCCACGGTGCCGCCGTGCGCCTCAACGAACTTCTCCGACTGCACGAACATGCCACCTGATCCACCGCACGGGTCATAGATACGGCCTTTGAACGGCTCGATCATCTCCACGAGCAGCTTCACCACGGACTGCGGCGTGTAGAACTCGCCCCCGCCCTTGCCCTCAGAACTGGCGAAGCGGCCCAGGAAGTACTCATAGACGCGGCCCAGCATGTCCTTGGACTGCCCGTCCTGATTGCCCAGGCTGATGGTGCCGATGAGGTCGATCAACTCCCCCAGGCGCTGCTTGTCGAGCGCCGGGCGGGAGTAGTCCTTGGAGAGGACGCCCTTGAGCGAGGGGTTGTCACGCTCGATGGCGACCATAGCGTCGTCGATGAGCTTGCCGATGGTGGGCTGCTTGGCTTTGGCCTGGAGGTGCGACCAGCGCGCTTCTGGTGGTACCCAAAAGACGTTTTCGGCCCGGTACTCGTCGGGGTTCTCGGGGTCAGCGTACTGCTCCTGTTGAAGCGCGGCGTGGCGTTCCTCGAAGGCATCGGAGATGTACTTGAGGAAAATAAGGCCGAGGGCCACATGCTTGTATTCGGCGGGGTCCATGTGCCCCCGCATCCGATCGGCGGCGGCGAACAGTTTCTCCTCAAAGCCAACCGTCGCGCGGTTGCCGTCCTTCTTCGTCGTCTTCGTCTTGTTGCCCTCACTCGTTACCACGCGCACCCCCTGACACAATCACACATCCAACGGTTAATCCCTGCCGTCGCCACAACCGTTTCCATGACTCGGCGGGCGCGTGGAAAGCGACGATCTTGCGTCCCTGTCCTAGTCCTAATCGTGTCGTCGATGGGCCGCATTCCCGCCAGGACGATACGCCCGTCGGTGAACGTCCGCTGCTCGGTGTAGGAGTGCGGGGGCGTGTCCCAGCCGGCGGCGTCGAGGTTGGGGACGACGTACTTGCGACAGGTATCGGCCTCGGTGGTCATGGGGCCTCGTCTCGTGGCGTGGTCTGTGGGCGGCGCGAGCGCGAATGAGCGCCCATGCGTGGATGCGATAGCGTATTACTAGAGTAACAATAACGCCAACATCGCGCCACATTATCTTACTCCGGGGAAGCGGGGCGTGCGGGGACGCGCGTATGACCATGGGCGCGTGAGGGCGCATAAAGAGAGGGGGCGGTAGTCGATCCTACCGCCCCCTCGTGCGCGCCGTGGCGTCCGATCCCGGCCGCTACCGATCCACGTCCGGCCCGTCGCCCGTGGGGAGGCCGCCGTACCATCCATCATTGACGGCCGGCTTCTCCCCGGTCGTGTTGCCAGTCCCGTTCACATCGACGGCCGCCGCGCTCGCGTGTTCGTGCTCCGGCTGCGCCGCTTGGGCCTCGCCCGGCGCGGGCGGCGGCAGGATCAGGGGCGGCGGCGGCTCAAGCGCGCCGTCCTGGCGATCCTGCCCAAGCGGCGGTACCCAATACTGGCCCCTGGCCGGCGCGCGGTCCTTCACCTCGTCATCCTCGAAGTACCGGCGCTGCATCAGGCGCACGGGCGAGAGGTTGGGCATTTTGGCGAGCAGTTCGTCCTTGCCGATGTTCTGCACCTCGTCGGGTGTCAGGAGTGGCCGCTTGGTCTCGCTCTGGTTCTGGCCGCCCCGGTCGGTCGTGACCTGGAAGCGCCCGCGCTGGACGCTCGCTCCTAGCGTGACCTCTGTCGCCTGCCCCAAGACCGACTCGCTAAACCACTTGGCATCCTCGTCGACCATGTTCGAGAGCCCGATACGAGAAAGGCACGCGCCCTTGATGGCGATAAAGCCCTTCTCACCGTAGGTCTCCATGAGCTGCGCGGTCATCTGCACGACGTAGACGCCGTAGACGCCGGCGCTCCGCAGGAGATTGATAGCGGTCGTAAACTTCGGGACAAAGCCGACATTGCCCCACTCGTCGCCGTAGATCATCACATCGCGCGCCAGCTCGCCGCCCGGCGTTCGGCGCGCGGTGTCCCCCAGGACGCGGAACAGGTCCATGAAGAAGGCGGCCGAGAGCGGCTTTAGCTCCTCGATGTAATCGGGGTCGAGCGCGAGGAACACGGCGACGGGTCGGCCCTCTCCGGTGCCCAGGCGGGTGAGTCTCACCTCGTCGCGGCTCGTCGTCGCCTGCACGCGCTCGTCGCTCATGATAGTGAAGCGCGGCGTGATCTCCGCGAACACCGAGCCGAGCAGCTTATCGTTCGCCTTGAGCGCGGCCATGAAGCTGAACGCTTTCTTGCGTGCCAGGGGCGACGGGCTCTCTTCCAGGGCCGCGATCACGTCTTGCGGCCTTTGCCCGGTCAGGAACTCGTCCAGGTGGGCGAGCGTGACGTCTTGCGCCGGCTGGCCCGTGCGCATGGCCGCCTCTTTAGCCACCTCCTTGAGGTGGAAAATCCCGGCCATCAAGACTTCCCGCGCCGCCTTGTCCCAAAACGGATCTTTCTCGCTCTTGCCGGTGTTGGCGACCCACGCATCACACCACAGCGCCGTGAGCAACGGCGTCCGGCAGCACGCGAGCGGGTTGTACGCCATGCTCGTGTCCGGCGAGAAGAAGTTGACCACCCACACCTCGTAGTGCTTGGCGAGGTGCGTGGACGCCTTCTGCAGCAGCTCCATCTTGAGGTCGGTGATCACGAGGTCGCGCGCCCCGGTCTCGCGGAGCAGGTTGGCGAGGATGAAGCCGCTCGTCTTCCCGCTGCCGATGGGACCGATGATGAGGGTGTTGAGGACCTGCGTGGCACGGTCCATGGCGACGGTCACGCCGTCGCGCATCCCTAGGACGAGGGGCGCCCCCTTATAGGCGACCCGCTGCATCTCCGCACGGGTCATCCAGCGCGCGGAGCCGTGCGCCGTCGAGGGCTTGAGCGGCTTGGGGCGGGTGTACAGGAACCAGCCAACGCGCCAGCCGATGGCGCCGACCGGGACGCACGGCAGCAGGATCTCGACGAGGATAGCCCAGCCGAGGCCGCCGTGCGCCGACGTGTGCAACCAGGCGTAGCGCCCGTCGATATCGCGCGTCCACGCGGCCCACGAGGGAGCGCCGAACCCCTGCACGCCGTCGATGGCCCAGGCGACCGGGTAGGCCAACCACACGTAGAGGTGCCGGTAGCCGGCCTGCGGCAGGCCCAGGAGCCACAGCAGGGCGAGCGCGCCCAGGGCGTAGAGGACCAAGCGGCCGCGCCGGGGCAGGCGAGCGAGGCGGGCGCGAAGCCCGGCTACTTGGAAAAAGAAGGGCGCGCGTTGCGAGCTATTCATCGCCGTGCCCCTCGTCGCCCAGGCCCATAGGAGCGCGGGTGCCCGCGGTGCTGGTCAGCCTACGCGCCGCTTCCAGATCACCTGCACGTCGGTCGTGTTGCCGTCCGCCGACCGGATTCTGCCGGCTAGCGAGAGCGGGTATACGGCGACGAGTTCCCACCCGTCGGCGCCCATGGTGTTCATCGTCCGCTCGTACTCTTTCATCTCGCGCGGCGGTATGACCTCGGTGTGGTACTGCCACGCTCCCCCCGCTGGCGTGCCCGGCCTGTACTGCTGCTGCGTGTTGGCCATCGTCTGTTCCTCCGTCACGCGGGGCCGGCAGCGCGAGGGGCTGCGCCCCGGCCCGGCCCAACAACTTCCCTTCCAGGGTAGGCGCAAGGTAGCCCGCGTGTCCAGTTCCAGCCGCGTCGAGGTCGGCCAGGCGCAGCTTGTGCGCGAGCAGCGCGTCCATCAACTCTTCATGGTCGAAGCCCACCGCCGCGGCGATCGCGGCCGCCGTGCGGTCGGCCGGTGGCAAGCTCTCCCACGCCTGGCGCCACAAGTGGTAGCGGCCGATGGTCTCCTCCCGCGTCCAGCCCTCCTTAGTGGGGCCGGTGAGCAGGCCGGCCAGCCGCGCCTGGCCGTGCCACAGGGCCACAAGGTCGTCGGCGGCCATCTCCGCGCTTAGGTGTAGGAATGTGCGCGGGGAGGGTAGACCCACCACCGTGACACCGCGCCAGAGGCGGCGGCCGTCGCCGCTGCCCCAGGTGAGCGCGCCGACGATGGAGCCGCCCCCCGCCACGGTGATGAGGAGCGAGAGCTGAGGGGCGAGCATCGCCGCCGCCAGCGTCACGAGCGCGATCCCGAGCGCGGCCAGGAGCATCCCGCCCGCGCGCTCCTCGTGATCCTGGAACTCCCCCACCATGCGGGAGAACTCGTACCAGGGCATCCAGGTATGCCACCGGATGCGCGCCCGGAACGCGGGTCGCCTCATCGGGTTTGCCATAGTTGTCCTCCTCCCTGTTCTTGTTGTCATTCAGCCACGCGCCTTCCCAAGGCCGCCGGTGGCCCAACTTTTGGCGGCGCTTACGGCCGTGCCGATGCCCATGTCGGTGACGGATGAGGCGACGGCGCCGATGGTGGCCCCAGCCCCCCCGACGAACCCGCCCACGATCGCGGGCATCTTGTAGAGCAGCAGCGTCAGGCCGAGGGCGCCGAGGGCGGCCGAAAAGCCCCCGAACTCGCTCATGGGGCCGCCGGCGGCGAACATCAGCGCGATGAGCTTGAGCGCCACGGCGTAGCCCACCGGCCACAAGGCGATGCTGATAAAGATGCGCGCCCAGCTCTTGGCGATGGTGTCGAAGTAGGGCGAGACGAACAGGGCCAGGGCGAGCGGGCCGACGATGTAGAGGCCGCCCAGGATGCCCTCCCCGAACATGCGCACCACGACGGAGAGCACGACGATGATCCAGCCCACGATCATCACGATCACGTCGAGGATGCCCGTGAACGAGAGGGCCGTGTGGACGGCGAGGATGGCCCCTCTGATTGCCGTCCAGGCGCTCTCACCCTGGGCCAGGGGGAAGGTATTGATCGTGTCCGTGGCCGCGTTGAGCGCGACGAAGCCGAAGCTCATGAGTTGTGGGTAGCCCAGGATGAGCCCTGTCACCACCACGCCCCGGCGCAGCGGGCTCGTGAGCTGCGCGAAGTCGCCCACGCCCAATTGCTCCAGGTAGCGGGCGAACACGCCGACGATGAGGAAACCGAAGAACAGGACGCCGGCGAGCTGTTGGAGGGCGGACTGGAAGCGGCGCAGGCCGTCCCATTGGAGTACGTTGGGGTCCGCGATGTTGGGGTGGTAGGTCAGGTCGTGCGCGAAGGGCGCGACCATGGCCGTCCACTCGTCGCTGACGTTGTGCTCGATGGGCGAGAACAGGCCCACCACCAGGTCGTTGAGCCAGGTCCCGATGGTCCCGAAGACGGCCCCGAGGAAGCCGCCGAGGTCGGGGCACCAGCCGAGGAGGCCGGTGCAGTAGTGGGTGTCGTTGCCGGGCGGGGCGCCCTGCATCTGGACGGTGACGAGCGCGACGGCGCTGGTGCGGTCGGCGCCCATGGCCCGGATCGTGTGCCCGCCCGGCGTGGCGTCGGCGGGGATCGTCACGTCGAGGCTGGCGGCCCCGCCGTCGTCGGCCTCGCCGGTGGCCAAGGCGTGCGTGCCCGTATCCCAATAGAGGGTGAGGGCCGTGTGGGGCGGGAAGTCGGACGCGGCCGCCCTGATGACCGTGCCAGTGATGCCCGAGGTCGCGGAGAGGGTGAGCGCCGGCTTGTGCGTCGCGGTGGGCGAGGGATAGGGCGTGTACGTCGCGGCCGGCGTGTTGGTCGGGTAGGGTGTCTGCGTGGGGACGGCCGTGGGCGTAGCGGTCGGCGTCGGCGTGTGCGTGGGGCTGGCGGCCGCGGCGGGGAGCGCCGGACCGAGCGTGGTCAACGTGAGCAGCACGCCGAGCGCCAGGGCCACACCCAGGGCACGCACGGGGGGGCGGGAGCGGGAACGGGAGCGGGTCGGGATCATCGGGCTACCTCCGTCGTTACAGGTGCAGGTGGCCGGCGAGGAGCTCGAGGCCCCCCGCTAGCGCGGTCAGGCCCACCAGGACGGTGAGCACGAGCAGGGTGATGGCCCGCGCGATCCGGAGCGTGAGGCCCACGGCGAGGACCGCGACAACGAGCAGCACGGGCGCGGGGAAGGGCGGGGGAAAGGGCGCGGGGAGAGGCGGCATCTCTACGCCTCCTTACCGGCGAGATCGCGGATCGCGGCCGCCATGCTGCCCAGGCGGGCGACGGCCGCGTTGCGCGTGGGCACGTCGGTCCAGGTCTCGGTGGTGAAGGCCCAGTATTCGAGCGGCGGGGCCATGACGCCGACCAGGCCGCGCCGGCGCGAGCCGTCCTTGGCCTGGCGGAACAGCATCATCTGCCCCTCGTGCAGCCCGGTCAGGGTGTGGGCCTCCTCGACGGAGCATTGCAGCGTGCGCGCGGCCCACTGCGCGGTATCCTCGCTCTCGCGCACGTCGGCCAGGCGGAAGACGCACTTGAGCGAGGCGGCGTCGAAGATCGGCTTGGTGCCGGGCCGGATGGCCTCGCTGAGTTGCTGGGAGGCGAAGGCCAGGATCAGGCCGATGTGGCGGCTGCGCTTGGCCCAGTTGGTCAGCTCGGCGCCGGCCTTCATGAACTCGGAGAGGAACCAACCCTCGTCGATAGCCAGAAACTCGGCGCTGTGGCCGCGCGTGGCGTCGAAGGTGCTCTTGGCGCGGTGGGCCATGGCGTCGGTGACGGTGAACAGGGTGAGCGCGTAGAGGCGGGGGGCCAGGCCGTCGAGGTTCCAGCAGAGCACGTCGTCCCCGATGTCCACCCGCGTCGGGCGGTCCACCAGGTGGGCGTAGCGGCCCGCGCCGTACACCGGGTCGCTGACGTACTGCAAGAGCGTGGCGTGCAGCTTCTCTAACAGCTCTTGCTTGCGCGCGTTCAGGCCCGGCTCTTTGGACAAGCCCGCGACGTGGGCGACGAGTTCCCGTTCGAGGGGGGCGTCGTCCCCGCGCAGCGGCCGCTCCTCCCCCGCGACGACGCCGCGCGCCCGGTAGACGGCCTGGATGGCGCGGTCGAGCACGCCGCGGATCTCGTCGTCGAGGTCCTGCCCTGGGTTGCAGAGCATGATCTCGTGGGCCGCGATGAGGAAGTCTACTTTCTTGGCCAGGCGCATGCCGGCTGGCAGGTCCCACAGGTTGATGATGGGCGGGTCGGCGTGGCCCTCGGCGCCGGGCTCGATGTAGGTCCCGCCGCACAGCTCGACGAAGGGCCGGAAGTGGTCGGCGCGCGCGATCAAGGTCACGCGCTGGCCCCGGTAGCGGGCCCACAGCGCGCAGCGCAAGAGCCAGAAGGTGTTGTGATTCACCAGGCCATTGCCGACAAAAGCATGGGAGCCCTCCACGGTGCAATCGATACGATGCTGGCGCGACGGCGTGATGGAGCGGATGGGCGCCCACACGCGATGTTCGCGCACAATGCGCTCCAGCTCGGCACGCTCCGGGCAGGGGCCTATCACGGTGAGGAGGCGCCGCAGCATCGCATAGCTGGGCCGACTCGTGGTGGTCGTGCGGCTATAGCGCCCCAGTTCCTTGCGCGCGCCTTCGTCGGGGTGGGTCGGGTCCACCTGGGGACGGGCCGCATGGAGCAGCGCGGCCACGCCCGGCACCGTGTCGGTGTTGGTGTTGCGGGGCCGCTCGAGTAGCTCGATCAAGACACGGTCCTTGCGCAGGCCGTAGCGCGTGAAGCCGACCTCGCGGGCGAAGCGATCGGTGTCGCGCACGGCGACGATGTGCGCGGGGCGGTAGCCGGGGACCGGCTTGGTGCGCCGCGCCGCATAGACGCCCAGGCCGAGTAGGAGCTGCTGCACCTGTTCGGCCAGGGGGTGGCTGGCTGTACTGACCGCGACGTTGACGGGTTGACCGCGCCGCGTGTTGCAGTAGCCGTCCCCGTCGAAGTAGCCGCGCAGGAAGGCGCGCGCCACGTCACGCGTGCCCTGGAGGACCGCATCCGGTACCTCCTTGTCGTGGCTATGCGCCGGGCGCAGGCCGTAGGTGTCGGCGAGCCACGCGTGCAGATGTGGCGCGGCGATGCGCGCGCTGGCGTGCTGGTCGTTATGCGACGTGATCGTGACATCAGCCGTGCTACGATTGCCGGCGCCCTGCCGCCACCGCTTGAGTACCGGCGCGATGGCCTGAAGCACCAGGGGATGCTTGTCCACCATGAGGGCCTCTTGCCCCCGCGTGGCGGCGAAGCAGCCGTCGGCGATGACGAGGCCCAGCGCATAGGCCTCGTCGAGGGGCATAGTGCGCGTGCCCCAGTCGGCCACGCCACGCGCCAGGGCGACGAACTCGCGGCCGGTCAACTCGCCCAGACGACGCCAGCCCTCATACCCGTCATCGTCGCGCACCCACACACGATGGGCAGGCGTCCCGTCGATGGTGAAGCCGGCCTCCGTCTCCACGCGGTAGCCGTCACGCACACCGTCGTCGTACCAACCGGCGACGTGATCCACCGTGTGCGGTCCCTGGATGGTGTCCGCGCCCCACACGTCGCCGAAGCGGCGCAGGCCACCGGACCACACCAGCGTATCGGGCGTCACGCACTTGCCCATGCCCTGCGCCCCGGTCACGATCATGACGCTGGTGGAGAGGGTCTGGTGGATCAGGTCGAGCAGGACCAGCTCGTGGCCCTTGGAGGTGAAGCCGACCGGGAAGCCGGTCGGCGTGCCGGGGTTGTGGGCCAGGTAGGGCAGCCCGTTGCCGATGACGGCGGTGTGCCACCGCTTGGCCCGGCGCCGCGCCGCGTTCTGCCCGAGCGGGAGGCTGGCCTGCCAGAGGGGCTTCTGATAGCCGCGGCCCTTGCCGGGCTGGATGCCCAGGCGCGTGCCGATGAGCGAGAGGGCGCGGCGGCGGGCCGCGTCCAACTCCTCGACCGTGCGGGCGTGTAGGGTGAGGACGACGGTGGAGAGGGCCAGGCCCTCCTCGGCGCTGTGCAGCTCCTGGGCCAGGCCCTCGGCCTCGGCCTTGTTGTCCTCGTCGTCAAGCGAGGGGAGCTTCTTCTTCTCGTAGGCGCGGCGCACCGAGGTCGCGAAGGCTTTGCGCTTGCGCAGGACGCGGCCGCGCTCGCGCAGGTTGTCCAGGCCCCGCAGATGCCAGGAGAGGCGCGCGTTGCACTCGATGGCGATGAGGTCGGTGAAGGCGCCGGGGTTGGTCAGCTCCTTGGAGCTCAGGAAGTAGAGCGAGCAGGAGTACATGGCCGGCGTCCCGCTCCCGTCGGCGGCCAAGCCGTGCTCGACGTGGCGGCGGCGCTCGCGCCAGTAGGCCGGCGTGAGGGCAGCGGCGAGGTCCCCGCCCTCGGCGTCGCAGGCGGCGGCCAGGTCGGCGGGCTGGGGCGTGCCGGGGTTGGCGCTACGCCAGAGGAAGGCGAGCGTGTCGGCGCGGCGCAGGCGACGCGCGGGTAGGTCCGACGCCTTGAGCTGGGTGAGCGTGTCGTCCACGGCGGCGTCGAGGCCGCGCCGGTCCACGGTCTCGGGGCCGCCGCGCCGGACGCCCATCTGGTCCCTGAACTCCTCGACGAGGCCGGCGAGCCCGCCCTTGCGCTCGGGCGCGGGCGCGACGACGGCGTAGCCGGAGAGGTCGGGGACGTGCGTGCGCGCCACTTCCCCCTTGACCCAGGCGAGCGTGTCGCCGGCCACGCCGGCCAGCTCCGGGTCGGCGGTCGTGACCAGGGCGCGCATGCCGGCGATGGCGTCCTCGGGCGCGGTCGGGGTGCTCTCGATCACGGCCTGCAAGGGCTGGGCGTGGGCCAGGCCGTGGACGAGGGTGGCGAACTCGCGGCAGACGCGCTCCTGGTCGTAGGGGCCGAGGGCCGAGAGGTTGAGGAAGGCGTCGATGCGCACGACGGCCAGGCAGCTCCCATCCGCGAAGACGATGGCGCCGTCCGGCTCGACCGTGAACCGGCCGGGGCCGGACGGCAGCGGGAGGGGCGTGCGCAGACGGGGCGGGCGGCCCGATCGCGCCGACTTCGGGGCTGTGGTCTCCTCGGTCGCGACACGACAACCCCGCGTGGCGTTGTTATGCTCCGTGGCCGGCGTGCCGTCCGGGGAGGGCGGCGATGACGGCGCGGAACGCGGCGGCGACGCGGGCGCGGCCGACGCGCGCACCGCGCACAGCTGGGCCAGCGGCGCGAGGACGCCGGACTGGGAGGGGGATGGAGGAGGCGTGGGCGTGGGCGTGAGTGCCATGGATGGGCTCCTTGCGGTAGGTGTGGCGGCGGAAGCTATAGGTCATGTGTTGACGCACGACGGGCTCGCGGGTCGGGTCGGCGGCGGCGTAGCACAGGACGGCGGCGATCCCCCCGGCGAAGCCGGTCAGGATCACGCGGCCGGTGAGGACGCCGAACGACGACGCGCCGGGCAGGTAGCCGCTCGCCCACCACAGGGCGACGGCAAAGAGGGCGGCGGCGAGCAGCGCCACGGTCTGCGGGATGGTGAGGTTGGCCGGCCCGCGCCAGGGCTGGTTGGGCACGCGCGGGCTGCGGCGATTGCGCTGGGTGTGTAACGACTCCATGGGCGATCTCCATACAAAAAAGCGGCGGACCCGGCCGTTCGACGCGGCCGGGTCCGCCGCCGCTGACAGGCTGACGGGCTGACGGGCGGGCGCTAGCCGATCTTGGCGCCGGTCTTCCCGGCGAGGGCGGCGGCGAAGACGCGGATCACGAGCATGAGGATCATGCCGATCCAGGCGCCGCGCGTGATATCCGCGCCATGGCGATAGCCGAGCACGCCGGCGGTGGTGCCCATGCCGGTCCCGATGATCCCGAGGCCCACGGCCCCGAGGACGAACTGCAAGCCGTAGTCGTTGATGAGCGTGATGAGTTGGTCCATGTTGCTGTGGTCTCCTATCCGCGCTGGTGCGCTACGACGTGTGATGATTCTGCCAGGTGGTCGTCCCAGTGATCGTCCGAGAGGAGCAAGAGGCGGGCGCCGGTCCGCGCGTCGGCAGCCGCGACCTGCCAGGCCCAGGCTGCCGACCACGCGCGGCGCACGTCCTCGACGATGTAGCCCTGGGTCGCGGCGATCCGGCTGGCCAGGTCTCGCGCCTGCCCCTCATCCATCGTGTGCGGTCCCCCCTTTCCGATGTGATAGGCCGCCCGCGCTTGCGCAAGAAGGCCCCGACCTGCTACGCTCACGGGCAGCGGACAGGCATTCGCGCACCCGTGGCCGAGCGTGCGGTAAATGAAAAGTACCATTTAACGCACGCTTGGTCCAGTGTATAGCACACTGTGGAGGGTGTCAAGTGTATGCCGTCGATGTATGATCGTCACGGGGTGCCGCCGTCGCGCGCGCGCCTGTACCTGCTGGGAGAGATGGCTAGGAAGCGCCGAGATCCCGCGAACGAAGGACCCACGCAGCCCTTCGCCAAGCGCCTCAACGAGTTGTTCGAGACACGGCTCGACCCGGCGACGGGGAAGGCGTACTCCGGGCAACGGGTCGCGTCCGCGACCGGGATCGCGGCCTCGTCCCTGAGCAGCATGCGTCGGGGCCGGGTGGAGGCGCCGGGGATCGACAAGGTGACGGCGCTGGCCCGGTTCTTCGGGGTGGACCCCGGCTACCTGACGGGCAGCGAGCCGGTGGAGTACCCCGAGGTCGCGCGGAACGACCAGGCGCTACGCGAGGCGCTGGAAAACCCCGTCGTGCGCGATATCGCCATCCAAACGCGCACCTTCAACCGCGAGCAGTGGTCGCACTTCCTGGCGATGTTGGAGCACCAGCGCGAGATCGACCGCATCACCGAGGAGCGCATCCGCCGCGAGTACGAGCGCAAAGCGGCCGCCGAGCGCCCGCCCCGCAACATATCGACCGTGCGACGGCGCACGGATCAGGGGCAAGCGCCGCGCGGCGACGCCGAGCCGGACGTGGGGGAAGACACGACCGAGTGAGGGCGAGTGCAACCCCTTCTTTTCCAACGAGTAGGATGTCGCAGGCGCGGCGCTAGCGGGGGGGCATTCCCTAGTCGCCCCATAGTGGCGACCAGCGCGCGACGAGGACGATCCCGCCCAGACCGATGGCGATCGCCCATAGCTCCGCGCGCGGGCCGAGCGGCCCGAGCAGCGCGCCGCCCACCCCCCGGCTGAGGGGGATGCAACTGGTGGTCAGCAGGTTGCCCACGCTATTGACGCGTCCTTGGAGGGCATCCGGCGTGAGCGAGAGGCGGTAGGACATGGCGATGACGCTGTAGATCGAGGCCATGGCGAAGGCCAGACACACGCCAATGGCGAGGATCGCCGGGGAGGGGGCGAGGGCCATCGCGAGAACGCCGATGGCCTCGCCCAGTGCCGCGCCCAGGACGAGCCGACCGACGCGCCGGCGCGCGGCGAGTCGTGACGCGGCGAGCGCGCCGAGCAGCGCGCCGGCGCCCCCGACGCTAAAGAGCAGGCCGATGGTGGCCGTGCCCGCGTGTAGGGCCTCGCGTGCCAGCACGATTAGGGCGAGGTCCGTCGCGCCCAGGAAGAGGTTGGTCCCGAGGGTCAGCAGCTCGACGGCCCGCAGCCGGCGGTGGCGCCAGAGGAAATGTAGGCCCTCTCCGATCTCGCGCCGGAGCGAGCGCGTGGTGCCGCCAGCACGACTGTTCTGGAAGGGGACGCGCACGCAGGCCAACGCCCCTGCGGAGGCGAGATAGGAGAGGCCATCAATGAGGTAGGCCAGGGTGGCGCCGGCGAGGGTCGTCCGCGCGAGGCCGATGAGCAGGCCGCCGAGCCCCGGGCCGAGGAGCGACGCCCCCGATGTCGCCGCCGTCGTGGCCGCATAGGCAGCCGTCACCTGGCCCTCGGGGACCACGCGCGGGAGGGCCGCGACCTGCGCAAGGTCGAAAAGCACATCGCCGGTTCCGGCGACGAGGGCGACGGCGTACAGGTGCGCCGGCGCAAGATGGCCTAGTGCGAACGCCAGGGGGAGGGAGACATAGGCGAGGCCGCGCACCGCGTCGCACCACAGCATCATCGCCTTGCGGTCCCAGCGATCGATGGCCGCCCCGGCGGGCAAGCTCAGGGCGACATACGGCAGCATCTGCGCGGCGGCGATGAAGCCGGCCTGTGCGGGCGAGTGCGTGAGCGCGAGCGCGAGCAAGGGCAAGGCAAGCGTGGAGATATTCGAGCCCAGCGCCGACACGGCCTGGCCGCCCCAGAGTAGGAGGAAGTTTCGGTTACGCCAGACAGACGGGGGCGTGTCGTCCCCCCCAGTGGTAGCGGTCTTGTGTGTAGCCATCGGCCACTATCCTTTCCCTTCCCTATGTGCCTTGTCCGCGTCGTGGGGGGCCACGGTCATGGCACGGTCGCCGGCCGGCGACGCGAACAGGCGTGCCGATGGCGTGGTCCGAAGCGAGCGATCATGGAGCGCCCGGTCGTGGGCGCTCATGACATGGACCATGGGCAGAGTAGGGGAAGGGGTGCCGCGCGGGGAGGCAGGGAGAGACGCCGAGGAGAGTCCGGCGCCATGCTAGGGGAGGACGGCAGACGCATCAGGGAGCGGCCTTTGCCGCGGCGCCCGCGCCATCTACTCTACCCTAGCTATGCGACCATTGCCATCCTCCCGCTAGCGCCAACGCCGGTAGTGTACCATGCACCATGGGCTGGTGGCGCCTAGTGGGGGGGAGACAACGATTCCTGCATTTTGGGGCCATTTGCCTCTCCGGCTCTTTCTGTGACGAGTTTTAGCCTCCCTTTTGGGGCTGGCAGGGGAACATGTCCTGTTCGTCACACCTGGAGAAGGTCATTAAGAGGTTTGTACTCGTCACGGAAGAATACGTCCGCGACGAGCTTTCTGTCGCGAGTCTCGCATGAAACTCGGCCACATGGCTGGACTGACGAGGCATATTTCCTCCATGAGCCCAAGGATTACGTGTGGTCGCAAAGAACACCTCCACCGTCCGCATAGCACCCACGACCAGCATATACCTAAACGCCTATGGCAATGGGTGGCGCGAGGGAGTCAGTTAGGGCGTGCCACCATCGGCAAGCTCGACGCGCAAAGAGCGCGGGAACACAGGGCACAGCGGGTCGAAGGTCTGGCACCGTATCACATGCAGACGATAGGTGGCCAAGCGCCCGAGGAGCGGATGGTCTGCCGTGGGCGGCAACGGGATGAGGCGCGCGATGAGGGGCACGGCGCGTAGACGGGCCACGAGCGAGTCAGGAGGGCCATAGTAGACGGCTAGACCTACTCCATGGGTAGCGGAAGCGGCGGTGTCGAAGAGGCTTCCCTCTAGCGGCGTCGCGCTCCGTCCGTTAGGGATCGGTTGGAGGACGCCCCGTACCCGCACACTCTGCCCCAGGCGTAGGCATTGCTGCCCCCAGACTATACAGTTCCGCCAGCGTAGACGTTGCCAGGGCGCTCGAGACAGGCTTTGCCCCACCGTATAGGTCGGCCCCGTCGCCGTCGGTGGCCGCACCGCGCCGGCAACCACGATGCCCGCGATAAGCAGCAGGACGACCAGCGCCACCCCTACTATCCACCGCTTCATAGCCTAAACAGTAGCGGCTAGCGAAGGATGGGTCAATAGCGCGATAACGGTTCCGTAGCGGCGACTGGTGCCAGTGGAGGAACGCAACCCTTTGGGGTGGGGGTAACGCGTCAGGGCGATGATAGCGCCGAGCCCGATGATTACATTTTAGAGTGGTAGTCTCACCGGGTGCAAAGCACACGTAGTGCCGCTCATCGCGGCGTTGCACTCCTGCATCGTGGTGATAGGGGAAGGCGTCCCCCGCGCGTCCATGGCTACGGGCAATGTCCCCCCAGCCAGGGGTGGGGCGCTTTACTCCCGCCCACGCCACATCCCTCTCATCACGCGTCTTGCGCCGCCGCCTTCTGCCGCCCCCGCCACCGGCGGACCTTGGCGATGCTCCCGCAGGCGCGGCCGGTCGGAGTGAGCGCGTTCATGGCGCACCACACCTTCGTGGCGCTCTTCGTATGGTCGTAGAAGACCCAGCGGCAATCGGGGCACGCTTTCAGGCGCGGCCACGTCCGCAGCGCGACCGCCTCGACGACGATCGCCAAGAGCGCCCCGCAGAGCGCACAGGGACTCGGCCCCGGCTCGTAGTGAACTGCGGCCCTACCTTCCGTATCCACGGTCAGGGTGGCCACCACTGGGTACGCTGCCAAGCGGCGACCCACGGCCGCCACATCGCCATTGCCCAGCGCACGACGGAGGTCGTCACGCAGTTCTCGCGCGGCCGCGAGGTCGAGCGGGCCGCGGAGATCGGGGAGATGCGCCGACTGGAAGCGCCGGAGATCGTCCGCCGAGGTCAGGGCATCGGTCGGCTCCCGCGTGTCGTGGGGGATGCGCCATGTGTTGAGGAAGGCGCGCACCACCTCCAGTTGGCCCGGCGCGGCCTGCGCGCTCGGCCGCCCGTCGTTAACCGTCAAAGTGTTTTGCCCTTGCATAGCGTCGCCCCTTTCTGTTACAGTCATAACATGTTTGACGGTTAACGAATAGGGGAGGGGCGCGACATGGCAACCACGGCGACGGCGATGGCGGCGACCGCGCGGCACGAGGGACAGTCGGCGCGGATACCCCGCCCTCTGTACCTCCTGGTGGCCTCGGCCTTCTTGATGAACGCGGGCCAGTTCATGGTCTTACCCTTCCTGGCCTTGTACCTGACCGGGACCGTGCGCGAGACGCCCTGGCAGGTGGGGACGGTCCTGAGCGCCAACCTTCTGTGTGCGCGCGTCCTGCCTCTGGCGATGGGCCTTCTCGGGGACCGCACGAGCCACAGCGCGACGATCGTCGCCGGCGCCGTCGCGCGCGGGCTTGGCTTCCTCGCCTTCGCCCTGGCCCACCAGTTCGCCGCCACGGTCGGCGCATCCGCCTTGGTCGGGCTCGGGACGGCCCTGTACACGCCGTCGGTCAAAGCCATCTTTGCCACCCAGCCGGAGGCGTGGCGCGTGCGCGTCTTCACCCTGTTCAACCAAGCCTTGAACCTCGGCGCGGTGGTTGGGCCACTGCTCGGCAGCCTCGCCCTCCTCGCGGGGGCGACACGGCCCTTCGTCTGGGGCGGCGTCCTGTTCCTCACGCTCGCCGCAGCGCTCTTCATCGCGCGCCGCGCGTACTGGGCCACGCCCGCGCGCACGCCCCTGCGGACGAGCCTCGGGCGCGTGCTGGCGCACCGCCCCTTCATGGCCTTCACCGGCGCGAGCGTCCTGTTCTGGATGCTCTACGCCCAACTCACCCTCTCGCTGCCCCTGATCGCCTACCGGCTGGGGCATACGCAGACGGCGGTCAGCGCGCTCTTCGTCGTCAACGGGCTCTCCGGGGCCGTCCTCATGATCTGGCTGCGCCGGGCGTTCGCGACGCAGCGGCCCCTGGCCCTCGTGCGCGCGGGCCTGCTCCTCGTCGGGGTGGGGCTGGCCCTCGTGCCGGTGGTCCCTGCGCTGGCCTGGTTGCTCGCCTGCGTCGTCGTCTACACCCTGGGGGAGACCTTGGTCTTCCCGGCGTCGGACATGGCGGTGGCCGCCTACAGCGAGAGCGCGCCGGCGTCCGCCGGCGCCTTCTTTGGCCTGTTCTCGCTCTCTTGGGCGCTCGGCGGGACAGTGGGGAACTACCTGGGCACCTGGTTGATGGCGCGCGGTGGCCCGGTGTGGCCCTGGCTGATCTACGGGGGGGTTGCCGTCCTCGGCATCCTCGCGCTCAGCGTCGTGGATCGTCGGGGTGCGGCCTCAATCGCATGAGGGCCACATGCCCCCCATGCCCCCGCCGGGATAGATTGAGAGGGTGGAGACAACGCGCATCACCGCGACACGGGCGGCCGGATGCTCCGCGAAACGCCGGGCCGGTGGTGACATCCTTCGGCTATTATATGACCCCGCCGCGCCGTGCCTGTTCGGCCCCGTACTGTTTCATACCGTTTCATGGCGCATGCGCTGATGACCATCGGAGGTCCCGCCGGTGTCCGACATCGACTCCGCGTTCACCACACCAACCGGCCTGTCGCTAAGATCCTGACGAAATGCTACATCGTCCTAGATAACTAGCATCCGTTTCTCCGATATACTGGAACCACGACATTGGACCATTCGTAGCATAAAGGGAGTACCGTCGTGCATCGCTACGTTCATTAGGTTTTTCGACCTCGCTCCAGCTTTCTCTTGATATGGATGCGCCCTATAGAGCGTCCCCGTCCGCCTCCTTCTCTACATGCCGGCCACGTTATGGTGGACATGGGTATATAAGGAGATGAGACTATGAATCAGCTGACGATCGCGCTGCTGCAGATGATCGCCGCGGACGATGTAGAGGCGGCCCGCATCAAGGGCGAGGCCTTTTGCCGCCGCGCCCGCGACATGGGGGCGGACATCGCCCTCTTCCCCGAGATGTGGAGCATCGGCTATCGGTTCTACGTGCCGTGGGACCAGCTAACACCGGCCGACGAGGTGTGGCGAGCGCCGGAGTTGTGGACGGCGGAGGACGCCGCTCGTCCTTTCCCGCGGGAGGTCGTCGCGCGCTGGCAGGCCCAGGCCCTCGGGCAAGATGACCCCTTCATTCTCCACTTCCGCCGGCTCGCTAGAGAGCTACACATGGCTATCGCCATCACCTACCTCGAGCGATGGGCTGGGGCGCCGCGCAACACGGTGTCTCTCATCGACCGGCATGGTGAGATCGTGATGACGTACGCCAAGGTCCACACATGCGTCTTCAGCGTCGAGTGTGCCCTCACACCCGGCGATGATTTCCATGCCTGCACGCTCGATACGGCCCACGGCCCCGTCAAAGTGGGCGCGATGATCTGCTACGACCGCGAATTCCCCGAGAGTGCCCGCATCCTGATGCTTAAAGGGACCGAGATCATCCTGACGCCGAATGCCTGTGAGTTGGAGACAAATCGCCTCGGGCAGTTCCGTGCCCGGGCGTATGAGAATATGGTCGGTGTAGCGATGGCCAACTACGCCGGCCCTGGTGGGGAAGGGCATTCCGTGGCGTACGATCCTATCGCCTTCACCGCCGACGGTCACTCGCGCAACACCCTTGTCGTTGAGGCTGGCGCGAGTGAGGGGGTATATCTCGCCCCGTTTGACCTCGACGCACTCCGGGCTTACCGTGCCCGCGAAACATGGGGTAGTGCGTTCCGGCAGCCGCAGCGATACACTATCCTGACGCATCCTCATGTGGACGAGCCGTTCGTCCGCGTCAATAGCCTCGGGGAACGGTACGACCGAACGACAAGGTAGAAGGCTTAGTCATACCGTTGACAATCTCTATCAAAGGGCCATATAACTACGGAGCCTGTTGAAAAACCCCTCTCTTGACGTGTCTGGCCAGCCCACATCAATCGAGCTTCGTTGTTAAATATGCTAATGGCCTATTTTCAATCTCTTTAAAATCCCTAATAGCATATGAAACGGGACTGCTAAGGTGTTGCCGACGGACAGGCAGGGGTTTTTCAACAAGCTGTACGGTTACATGGGACTTACCCAGCTTTGCCCATAAAGTCCGACCGTTCCGCATCCTGTACGGTTTAGCCCACCGTGCATAGCACAGACCCGAATTGAGGTGCTCGTCACAGTCTCGTAGACGATGAACGTTCGGCAGAGGCCGACTTTATGGGCAAAGCCGGACTTACCCCCATTTTATAGGCGCGCTGCCAGGGGTGGGTAAGGCATCGGTAGGACTGCAATATGTCCTAGTTATCTGGGACGTTTTGGCGTTTTAAGCATGGGCTTACACGCACTGATGACGGATGGTATCGCGCTGGTGAGAGAAGAGGGGCCGAAGAGGGTCAAGCGCTCTTCTTGATAGCCGGAAAGCGCGGGGCGCGGCCCGATAGCCGTCCTTTAGGTCGCCCAGGTGAGCGTCCGCACGGATTTGGTGGCGCGGCTGGGGTCCCCAGTTCCACCAGCCGCGCCACAAAACCCCGCTGAACCCGCTCCGGCGTGAACGTCATCGCCTCCTGGGGCCGCTCCCATGGCAGGTGTTGATCGATGACACAGGCACGCGCCAGGCGCAGTTGCGTGTAGGCCGCCGCCACCAGCCAGGTCCAGAGGTCCGCCTGCGCGGGATAGCGCACGCGCGGCGTCACCCAGTTGAGCGACCCTTTGAGGAACCGGAACGTCTGCTCGATATCGTATCGTCGCACGTACGCCCGCCAGAGGAACGCGAGATCGGGTGTGCCCGCCCTTTGCCCCCCTTGCCACCACAACCACAAGACCTGCGGTTTGCGCGTCTGGCCAGGTAGACGCGCGACTTCAACGCGGATGATGGTCCCGTGGACGCGCGGGCGTGGTTTGTACGTCCCTTTGCCCTTGGGGCGGCGCACCGGGGTATGCAGGTTGGCCCACGCTTGCACCCACACGGCGCCATAGTGCTCATCCTCGCAGCGATACGTAGCACTCGGCTCCGGCCACGTCGTCGGGTCATCGCAGGCGAACGTGGCACCGTCTTGCCGCGGCCGCCCCTCGCGCGTGCCCGTCACGGGAGGCGGCTCGGCGTAGAAGCAGCGATTGCTGTACAGGCGGATGAGGAGCGCGACCGACGCGTCGCCCAGCTGATGCGCCAACTCGACCTGATCGTAGCCGGCGTCGAAGACGAAGAGGGGCACGGTGGCGGAGGGCGGTAGTCGATCGAGCAGCGCCTTGACTTGCGCGATGGCCGCGACCGTGGGCGTCTGCTCCAGCGGGACGCGCTGCACGTCGACAGGGGCAGTCCAACTCTCACGGGCGAAGCCGAGCTGGGCAATCCACTGATAGGCCCAGCCCTTGACGACGGGCGTACCGTCCAGGTGGCGCGATGGGTGGTAATAGAAGCCGCGCTCTGGGCTGGTGGCGGCGTCGCAGCGCGGCCACACGCTCACGTCCACCGCGTACACCGGTTGCCCGCCTTCCAACGGATGGCGCAGCAACACGGCGCGCAGGGCCGCGCCGTCGAGATCGCCGCGGCGGAGCGCGGCGTACACGCTGCCCCAGCCCCGCCGGTGCGCCGGTGCGAGGCTGAGGTGGGCGATGGACGGGCGAGGCCCCGCGCTAGCGATCGCGTCCATCAGGTCGCACAACGCGTCGCGTCGACGACCGAAGCACCTGTACACATCCTCGCGGAAGGCGGACAGGCGGAAGATGGCGTCGTGGGTGATCATAGTGTAGTATGGCGGCACGATGCGTAGATCGGAAGAGAGGTCGCGGGTCGCGCCCCTGTGCGGCGGCAGACGCCCCTGTGCGTCCCACCCTCCGAGGCGCCCGTCGAGCAATTTGTGGGCGGGATGCCTGCTCATATGGGAGGGGGTGTGGGATGAAACGCCACGGGGGCGAGCCGCCGATCGACCTGCGCGACATCAGCGCCGTGCGGGCGCGCTACCCGCTCCTCATCGCGCATCGCGGCGGGGTCATCACGCCTGGCACCCCGGAGAATACGCTCGCCGCCATGCGCCTCGCGGGCAGCCAAGGCTACGACATGGTCGAACTCGACGTGATCAGGCCCAAGGATGACGAACCGGTCCTCTTCCACGACCCGGCCGGCAGCCTGATGCGGCAGTGCGGGATCGACGCACGCCTCGCTGACCTCACGGCCCAGGAGCTCACCACCATCCACTACCGCACGAGCGTGGAGCCGATCGCCACGCTCGCCCAGGGACTGGATTTGTGCCAGCGCCTGCGGCTGGGGGTCATGCTGGATGTCAAAACCCCGGACGGCTCTCCCCTGACGGCAGATTTCGTGCGGCGTATCCGGGCTCTCCTCGAGGAGTATGCCTTGGCCCCGGCGACGGTCTCGATCTCGCCCTCTCCGCTGCTGCGCGAGGCGCTGGCCGAGCAGATCTTGTTCCCGGTCGCGGAGGAGGATGTCCGTCGCACCTCCCAAGGAAACGCGCCGCGCTTACGCGGACACTTCTGGTTCGGCTTGCCGGAGGAGTTGCCCGATGCGGCCGTGCCCGCGCTTCAGGGGGCCGGGGCGCTCGTGCTTCCGGCCATCAATATCCATCGCTACCCGCGCCACGCGCATGACGTCCTCGCGCGTGCGGACATCGACAGGCTGCGCAGGGCAGGGGTGGACGGCTTTCAAATCGACTCAGTCTATAGAGCTTTTTTCTGAGCGGGAAACCCAGGACAAGGGCAGGATCCTTAACTCGGTTGGCTCTTCCGGTGCTACTCGATGCCCATCCTATCCACGGTTAAAAGGCCAGGTAGCATTTCGTCAGGATCTTAGCGACAGGCCAACCGCCCTCGTCCCATTCCTCGTCTACGGCGACGAGGGCGCTGACGCCTGGGTCAGGATGCATACGTCCGACCGCCGCCGCCTCGCTATGGAGGCGGCGCGCGACAAGGACGTGGCCGTGCTGCTCTCGCTCACCGAGGCGTTGCTGCGTACCTACAGCAAGGCGGGCGCGACCATCGCCAAAGCGACCGTCGAGAACCACACGCACGGCGTCAGAAAGCTCCTGGCGGCTTGGACGGAAGAGGACCTGCTCAAGCCCGACGCTGAAGCGGCGAACCGCTACGTGAGGGAAATGGAGCGGCAGGGCCTCAAGCCGGGCACAATCTACGGGCGCGTCGCGGCAGCGCGCAGCCTGTTCCGCGCGCTGCGCTGGGCGCGTGCCTCCACGTACGATCCCTTCGCCGACGTGCATGTGCCCCACGACCCGACGCCGCCGTGGGAAAAACGCAGGCCCTACGACAACGACGAGATCGCGGCGCTGCTCGACGCCGCCGCTACCCCGTTCGACCGGGTGCTGGTGCTCCTGGGCGCGCACGGCGGCCTCCGCGCCGGCGAGTGCGTACGCCTGTGGTGGCGCGACGTGAACATGGCGCGCCGTGATCTGACGATCCGGCTCTCTAAGGGCGGCAAGACGCGCACGGTGAGCATGGGCGCGTCCCTGAAGCAGGCGCTCCAGGGCTTGCCCCGCCGCCCCGACGGCTACGTGCTACCCTACCGCACGCCCAAGACGGCCTGGGCGCACATCACCGCGCTCTGCGAGGCGGCCGGCGTCGCGCCCAAGGGGATGCACTCCCTGCGCCACAGCGCGGGGACGCGCCTGTATGCGGAGACCGGCGACCTGGAGGAGACGGCCCGCCACCTGGGCCATACCAAGCTCGACACCACCCGCATCTACGCCAAGTGGAACGATCGCAAGCTCCGGGAGACCCTGAGCCGCTGGTAGGGCGTTTCTCGTATGGGTGCGACAATGATCGGTGAGGGGTGCTTTCTGGCCGACGTAATCCTACAGGGCATGGATTACATGATCGCACACGAGTTATCTACGCACAGCTCTCTCGACGCAGCACCAGGTCGCAGTCCAAATGGCCCCAAAATGCAGGAATCGTTGTCTCCCCCCGTCATGACGTGCTCGATGGCCAGGACGGCATTGCTGCGTATCCGGGGCGCGGCGTCGAGCCTGGCCTGGGCGTCGGCGCACCAGTCGCCGGACCCGACCAGGCGCACGTTCTCGCCCAGGCGCTCCGCGTCGGCGTTGGGCGTGTCGCGCGTCCGCTCGTTGTGCTGGCCCAGCGCCCCGATCTCGCCCATCGTCTTGAGCTTGGCCACCCGCAACACCGCGTACTGTGCCACCACTGCCCCCTCTCCGTAAGGCTTTCCGCCTCCTCGCCCGACCACGGTTAGGTGGGCGGGGAGGCATGTCTCGCGCTGCGCTAATAGGCGTCGAGGATGACCGCTTCATTGCAATAGGTGGTCGGCCTCGGCGTGGGGTTGGGGCTATTTATCACGAACAGGCCGCAGACCCGGCCCCGGCGCGGCAAGAGGGTGAGGTGCCAGTGGCGTAGCCGGCCGAGGTCTGCGGCGTCCGAGAACAAGTGCCCGACGACGGGGAGGCTATGTAGCGCGCCTGTCAGGGATAGATGGCGCGGGAGTGGGGGCGAGGCCTGTGGCGACGCCCATAGCCCGGAGGAGCCGGTGACGCGGCGGCCGTCCATGCCCGGAGGGACGAGCAGGAGGATTGCACTCGCCCCGCGCGGTGGGTGGAGGAGGTCGGCGGGTTGGGCCGTAGAAGACAGTGGCCATCGCCCGACGCCACCGCCCGCGTACAGGCTGGCCTCGACGAGGATCGTGCGGCCCGCCAACGTTGCTCGTTGGTTCTGGACGTCGGCGACGGAGTACGCGCGATCCTGCGGGGCCAGAAGCCCGCTGAGGGCGGCGACGAGACCGGCGACGCATACCAGCCCGAGGAGGCCGATCAAGACACGCCTCATGTGTATCGCCCTCTCTCCTCGCCAGCTTGTGAATGACGCATACCCGGCTACCGCTCCCCCCTCTGGACGCCCCCCGGCACATCGCGGGAACGCGCGTTCCCGCATTATTCGTAACCACCGCCCGCCCCGGCCTCGCCGCGCGCAGGCCCGCGCAGCGGCCCACGGCTTTCGGCGCCCCGCGCCGAAAGTGTAGTGGGTACACTTCGCTGCGCCAAGCCCTATCGTCAGCATACAGCGTCGCCGCAACGGCTGGGGACGCGCTCCTTGAAAAGAAGTGGGGCGGTCGCGCGCCCCTGGTGCGCCGGTGGTCCGCTAGGGGGGTGATGGATCGTGCAGGCCCGTGGCGTGGTGGCCGCCAGAAAGGCGAGTATGTGACAATGGGGGCAGGAATCGGGGACGACGAGGAGTGCCATGAGCGGAGGACACGGGAGCTATGACAATCGCGCACAAGCCACAGTCGGGGTCGCCGGCCCCGTGGGCCGAGGTCGTGCCCGGCGTCGGCCCCTTGACCATGGCCGACTACCTGGCCTATCCTGCCAACGACGGCTACCAGTACGAGCTGGTGGACGGGGTGCTGGTCCGCATGGCCGGCACTAGGCCCGAGGCCGGGGACGCGACCCGCGCCCTGCTGTTCCCGCTCGCCGCCTACGTCGCGGCGCACGGCCTGGGCGTTGTCACGCTGCCCGATGAGGTCTACGACTTCGAGCGGACCGGGCAGCCAAACACCGGGCTGCTTCCTGATGTCGGTTTTTACTACGCCAGCCGCATGTCGCAGGTGACGCCGCACGAGCCCCGGCCCTTCGCCCCGGACTTGGCCGCGGAGGTGGCGGGCGGCTCGCAGCGCCAGGCCGACATGGACGCCAAGGCGCGGCGTTACCTGCGTGGGGGTACGGCGCTGGTGTGGGTCGTCTGGCCCGAGCGCCGTCAGGTGGACGTGTGGCACCGTGACGACCACGCGCCCGTCGGTACGCTCGGCGACGGCGACCAGCTCGACGGGCTCGACGTGGTGCCCGGCTTCACCCTCCCCGTCGCGCGCCTCTTTGCCTAGCCCGTGACGGGGGAAGACAATGGACCAGTTCGCCCCCTGGGCCGAGATCGTGCCCAACGCACCGCCGCACATGACCGTGGACGATCTGCTGCGGTGGCCGGATGCCGACGGGTATCGGTACGAGCTGGTGGAGGGGGTCTTGGTGCGTGTGCCCGGTAGTGGGGTCGCGGCGGCAGAGGCGACAGTCGCCATCAGTGTCGGGCTCCATGCCTTCGTGCGCCCGCGCCGTCTCGGTGTGGTCACATCGGCTGCTGGTATCTTCACGTTCCCCAACGCGGAAACCGCGCTCCTTCCCAACGTCGGATACTACGTCGCCGCGCGTCGGGCGCTGATCGTGGATCGCACACAGCCGATCCCGTTCGCCCCTGATCTAGCCGTCGAAGTGGTGTCCGCGTCGCAGGGGCGGGACGACTTGGCGGCCAAGGCCCGGACGTACCTCCGCGGCGGGACGCGCCTGGTGTGGGTCGTGTGGCCCCGGAGCGCGCATATCGACGTGTGGCGCGCGGCCCGGGCGGGTGGCCCGGACACCCTCCTGGCGCCGGCCGCGACGCTCCACCTCGGCGACGCGCTCGACGGCGAGGATGTCGTGCCCGGCTTCATGTACCCCGTGACCGATGTCTTCGCTGACCCCCTGGCCTAAACACGAGCAGGCGCGCACACGGATGATCGACTGCCATCACCGCCCGTCACCGCCCGTTTCTCCCATCCTGATACGATAGGCGCGGGAGGATCATTATGGCCATGACGGACACGACAGGCACGACAGCACCCACACCCGCTACACCGGCCACAGGCAAGGCGGCCGCCCGCGCGGCCATCGATGAGATCGCCGCCCAGTTCGGCGAGACGGAGGACGAGCCCAAGCGGCTCATCAAGCGGGCGCTGCGCACCCTGGGCGAGGAGCGGATGCGCGCATTCGTCGCGCAGGCGCTGGAGGTTGAAGCCGCCGGGGGCCTGCTGCTGCCTGATGGGAGCCGGCGGCGCACGCCAGGGGGTGTGCTCTTCCACCTGATGCGCACCGGTATCGACAAGAAAATGTCGCGCAAGATCTTCTGGTCGCACACGACGCCGCAGGGCCAGGGAGCGCAGGGGAGCGCGCAGGGCGTCGACACGGACGCGACGGCCACGGACGCGACGGCCACGGAAGCGACGCCCTTCGATTGGGCGGCATTTGCGGCGGCCGCGGCGGAGGCGATGAATGGAGCAGGGGAGGCATCGACCGTGAAGCTCACGCTGATAGGGAAACCCGGTACGGTGGTCGAGCGCGGCGATGTCGCGCTGGTGGCGCTGCGCAGCGAGAAAGCGCCGTCGCTCCCGAAGGGCGTGCCCGCGCCGGCGGCGCCCCAGACCGACTACATGGCGCTGGTGGGCATGAAACAGTGGCGCAAGGTGGCCGAGGCCCTGGCCGTGGACCCGGCCGATAAGGTCATCATCGAGGGCTACCCGACCGTGCGCCCCGATTTCGTGGGCATCACGGTCCACGCCACCTCGGCGACGACGACGGGCATCCAGACCGCCAAGAGAGCGGCGCCACCGCCCACCGCGTGAGCGGCGCGGGAGGAGGGACCGATGGCAGAGATCGCGTACACAGACGACGCCCTTGTAGTGCATGTGACGGGATGGGACAAGATCTGGGCGCTCAAGAGCCAGCTCACGATCCCGCTCGCTCATGTGGTCGGGGCGGCGCCGGCTGACGACACGGTGCAGTGGGCGTGGCGCGGGGTGCGCCTGCCCGGCACGCATATCCCGGGCGTCATCACGGCGGGCACGTTCCACACGGATGGCGGACGGGTGTTCTGGGATGTGCATGACGCCGCCCACGCCGTGGTGATCCACCTGCGCGATGATCAGTACATGGAGCTGGTCGTTGAGGTCGATGACCCTGTCGCCACGATCGCGCTGGTCAACGGCCGCGCCCAGCGGTAGGAGGCCGCTGTGCTGCCGCGGTCGAACAGGCGACGACGACGGGCATTCAGGCGGGCAAGCGGGCGGCGCAGCAAGCGCAATAGGCGTGAACGATGATGAGATGGGCACGAGTTGTAGAAGCGGCCGCTATAGCGATTGTCGCCGCCGTCGTGGCACTTGTCGCCCTCCTCTTTCTTGCGCCCCTCGTCCACGTACGATCCGCGCAGGACCTCTCGGCATTCCTCATCACCTTCGGCGGCTTAATGGGCGCCATCTTCACCGTCGGCGGCCTAGTCATCGCCTTGGCTGCGGTATTGACCGTGCTCACGATCGAGAACAGAGTCAAACAGACGTTTGATGACCAACTGCCTGGGCTGGAGAAGCGAGCCGATCGACAAATCGAGGGCTACATCACACTCCTCGAGGCCGCGAATGCGCCGGACTGGACAACCGCAGAACTCCTAACAGAGGAGGCCATCAGCACGTATCCTTCTCTCCCGCGCGCCCGCAGTGGGTTAGGCCTTCGTATGACTGATGCCGTTATCAACAAGTTCGCCCTAGAACACGGGGTCAAGATGCCCTATGTAGAGCTTGATCCGATAGCAATCAGCCAGCCACCACGAGACCGCGCCATCGCCTGGCTCGAGCGCGCCCTCGAGCGCGACGACGACCCCGAAGGACAGACCATGGCGGCCCTTGCGCTCATGTATGGTATCACCCAACAGTACGACCATATGATGCGTATGGTCCGCAGTGTCTGGACATCGGCTCCGCCGGCTCGCCTGGACATGCTACGCGAACCACAACACCTCGGCATGCTGGTTTGCGGCTGCACGGTGGACGAGCAACGACTGCGCGAACTCGGTACCGCGTTAAAGACGCCATTACCCATCCCCAGCCGCGACATACTCGCCTCAATTGAATCGCTGGATCTCGCCAATGTCGGCACGGCAACGTCCCTCTCGCCCTGTGTCGACTGCCTCGTGACGGGACGCTTGCGCGAATGGCGCTCCCCCGACGTAGATTGGTTTCCAGTGGTTGTGCGCATCTTCGTCACCGTCGACGCTCAAAATCAACGCCAAGCCCAACTCGCGTTCCCCGGTCCAACGCTGCAAGATCATGTAGACCTCTTGACCAGGTGGGCGGCGAGGCCGGCGAGAGATGTTCTCACGGACCTCGAGGCGTTATTCCTGTTCGTGAACCAGACACCACGCCCATAGCGATCACCACTCGCTCACGGCCCGCTTTAGCCCCTGGTCGTTCCACTTGACATAGATACGCGTGGTCTCGATCGACGCATGCCCCAGGTGACGGGCGGCCATCTCCAGATCGCCGCCCTCGCCGACCAGGCGCGTGCCGCAGTAGTGGCGAAACGCGTGTATGCCTTTGTACTCCACCCCCGCGGCCACGCACAGGGCCGCCAGGCGCTCCCTGGCGCGCTCGTCGGAGCGATAAGGAGGTTTCTGCATATCCCCTCGAAAAGGTGCAGTAAGCTGTTTCTATAGCAAAAGTGATCAGGCGATAGGCTCATCCCTGAACCATTGCGCCAAGAACGTGGTCTCACAAGGTACACCTTTTGAAACATCGCAGGTTTCGTGTCGCACAAGTCGTCTTAAAATGCCCGTCTCATAGCATCTTAGATATTCTGAGATGCCAAATAGGCGGCCGATCCTCTTAGTGCACCTTTTTGAGGGGATATGCAGAAACCCCCTCTTTACGACCTTCCCCAGGCGTGAAGAGCAGGATATGTTCTCCTGCCAGCCCCAAAAGGGAGGCTAAAACTCGTCACAGAAATAACCGGGGAGGCAAATGGCCCCAAAATGCAGGAATCGTTGTCTCCCCCCTAGTGATTAGGTTAGGCGCGGGCGAGTCGACGACTGCCGCCACGGGGTCATTGCGTGAGCAAAGAACAGGGCCGGAAAGCAAGCAAGATGACAACGTCTACCCCTAACCGCTCCCCCGCGACGGCCTTAACTGGTTGGAAAAGAATTGACAGCCCGGCGTGCCCTGACCGCGCCGGGCTCGAGTTTTTTATAGTAATGCTACGTACTTTCTGCAGGATGTTATCCTTACCCCTCATTGTGGCTTCCGTGCCATTCCCGGAGACGCACGTTTCCGCTTTTTGCCGCGCTGTCCCCGTCACTTCTCGAAACTAGCCCTTCTATTTTCCCTATTTCCCCCTGTATTTTCCTTGACAAAGCATCCTATAAGATGCTATCATTAGAGGGTAGGGCGAGTGATCCCTACGGGAGCTTTAGGAGGGCTCGCGATCATGGAACAGGCAAGCACCACGGCAACGACCACGGCGGACCCACGCATCAGGGCGGTAGACGAGGAGGGCGGCGTCTACGAGGTGAGCAGCCGCACGCGGGAGGGGCGCACGCACACCGTCAACATCAGCACGGGCGTTTGTACCTGCGAGGCGGGACAGCATAGTGTCGCGTGCTGGCACCTCGATTATGCCCGCGCTATCCACTACTGGCATCGCTACGACGCCCGCGCGCAGCAGTGGGCGGCCCGCGCGGCGGCAATCGAAGAGCGCAAGCGGCGCGGCCTTGGCGGCATCATCCGCCCCGCAGGGATGGCCGCCTTGCAGGAGTGCTACGGCTAGAGCGCATCACAAAAAAGCGGGGCGGGTGTTAGGAGCACCCGCCCCACGCAAGCACCACGGAAGGAAAAAAGCACATGACCATCACAACCGCAGCAGTACCAAGGATAGCACACCGGGACGCCCTGGACGTGCGCCTCATCGTCACCTTTGCCCCGAGCGACCCGGAGGGGCTAACCCTTGTCGAGGTCGCGGGCGAGGAGCCGCACCCGGCCCGCTACCTGGCGCTGGTGGACGCCGCCGCCGCCCGGCTCGCCGTCTACGTCCAGGACTACCGCGCCGCCGCCGAGGGGGACACGGAGGGGGAACAATGAGCGCCGCCACCCCGACCCCGCGCCGCGAGACCGTCTATGTCTCCGTGGCCGAAACCGCGAAGCTGGTCCGGGCCGCGCTTAAAGCCGCGTTTCCCGGCATTACGTTTAGCGTCCGCAGCAAGAGCTACAGCATGGGCGCGAGTATCAGCGTTCGGTGGACGGACGGCCCGACCGAAAAGGACGTGGAGCGCATCACTGGGGAGTACCGGGGCGCGACGTTCGACGGGATGATCGACCTTAAAAGCTACGTGACCCGCGAGGTGAACGGGCAAAAGGTCCACTACGGGGCGGACTATATCCATACGATCCGCTCCTACTCTGTCCCCTTCGCCCAGGCCATCGCGGACCAAGTAGCCGACCAGTGGGGCCAGTCGTGGCCGACGATCCGGGCGAGCAGCTACGACGGGTCCGCCGTCGTCAGCACGGACGGCGAGCCCATCACCACCGGCCACGGGTACCGAGGTTACGTCACCCTCGGCGACCTCATCAATGAGAAGCTAGGCGAGACCGACGCGCGGACGGTTGAGCTTATCACCGCGTAGGGGCGGGGAGCCGGGCCAGGTGGACACCCTACCGGCCCGGCTCCCCAGGAGGGGCGACGATGAAGGCATACCCGGACAAAGCGATCCTCGATAGGACGTGGGCGCGCTTCCGCGCGGGCGGCCACAGGGCCACGCGCTTTAGCGAGGAGGGCGGCGTGATCGCCCTGGTGTGCGCCCGGTGCGGCGAGCGCCTGAGCTACAACCCCGGTGCGGGCCACGTCGACGGCCCGGCCGCCTACGGGACGTGTCGCGCCCGGTTCACCCCGAGCCGGGCGGCAGCCCCGGCCGAGGGGGACGACAACGGGGGACAGCTCCCCCTCTTCGGGGATACTAACGGATAGCGAAGGAGGCGACCAGTGAAAACCTATCGCGGCTACACCGACACTGACGAGACCGTAGGCGGGCCGAATGGTCCGGCCCTTGTCTACGAGGAGGGCCGCGCCCCTTACCCCCTGCGTCACCTCATCGTACATAGCCCCTCCGGTATGGCGTGGGGCTACGGCGGGAGCGGCGCGGCGGACTTGGCGCTCGCGGTTCTGGCCGACCACCTCGGGGAGGCCGAGGCGATCCCGGCGCACGATCGGTACGACCACGCCATAGCCGAGCGGATACAGGACACGCGGGCATGGGCGTTGCACCAAGATTTCAAGCGGCAGTTTATCGCCCCGCTCGACCAGGGCTCGGGCTGGACAATCACGGGCGCAGAGGTCGCGGCGTGGCTTGTGCCACGCCTGCCCGAGATTGAGCGCGCGCACCAGGAGCGCCGGGCGACGGCGCTGATCGTCCGGCGCGTCCGGTTGGACGACGGCCGGACCGGCGACGTGATGGACGTAGAGGGCGAGGGCGACGAGCTGCGCCTTGTGCTCATCGTGCCCGGCTACGATGCGTGGCAGCGCGTGGAGCCGGCCCGCGTCGTGCAAGACCTTGGGCAGATGCCCGACGAGGAGGACGAGGAGGACGAGACCGCATGACTGAGACCGAGCGCCGCGAGGCCGTGCCGGAGGTGACGCCGCAGCTCACCACGGCGGACGGCGAGCCCCTGTATACCACCGAACAGGCCGCCGCCCTCCTGGGGCTCAAACTCCCGAGCGTCAAGGCCGCGATCCAGCGCGGCCGGCTCGCCGTCGTCCGCCTGAGCCCCGGCCGGTCTTTCGTGACGGCCGGGGCCATCGACGCCTACCGGCGCGACTACCTGGGCAAGCGCGGCGGCTACCGGCCGCGCAAGGCCGCCCCTTGACCCTAGCGGTAATAGACATTACCTTTAGCTTCAAGAGGGGTATTAGAGGTGTGAAAACACGCGTTCCGTCTACGCCTATGAATAGGGCTGGTCGTGCTTTCCTACGGCACCTTACCCCCTCCCCAACCGATACAGTGGTCGATCTATGGTACGGCGACGCCGACCTCGCTAGGGCTGTCGCTGGCCTCATCCCTGATGGTCGCCTGACGCTCTTACTTCCCGATGCAACGGCGAAGACTGCCGCAGACCACGACCAGGGAGTCGCGCATCGCACTTTTCCTGCGCATCTAGAATGAGACTCGAGCTGCCCGTGGCCAACTGGTTTCATGGCTGTAGCTGAGGGCAAAAGTGGCATCTGGCCGCCAGCCGGATGCATCGATATAGTCTCATTCTAGATGCGCAACGACGACTACAAGCGCGAGACCCTGACGACGTGTCAGGGTTTTTCAATGTCACCGCTACGGTTGCAGCCAACGCGGGAAGCCTACCCGTCGCTACCTTCGATTTGGCCTACCTCGCTATCCGTCCCTACCTCTCAAACGCGCGTCTTACTGACCTGCTCACCGGGGCGCGGCGCTGCCTGCGTCCTGGCGGTTGCCTTATGCTGTATGCCCCGATGCGTCAGGGTGCCCCCACCGTTCTCCGACGGGCAGGCGAGATATTCGGCGCTGTAGAGGTTCTTGACAAGCCAGGCGGCGCACGTATCGCACGGTGCTACGCGACCGAGGCCGCTACCACCTCTCCTCTTGCCCATGAAACACACGAGACCTTGTTTACTGTCCACATTCGCGGTTATGGCTTCTCTTTTGCGAGCGCCCCTGACGTGTTCTCGACCGGCGAGCTGGACGACGGGACGCGCCTTCTCCTAGAGTCTGTCACGATAGCGCAGAGGGAGAGGGTCATTGATCTTGGCTGCGGCTACGGCGCTATCGGCATCATCGCCGCGCGCCTTGCCGAGGAAGGATGGGCCACCCTGGTAGACAGTAGCGCCCAGGCGGTCGTGCTAGCGACACGCAACATCGAGCGTAACGACGTGCCTAACGCTGACGCCCTTGTGAGCGATGGCCTAGCGGCCGTCAGGGATCGCCGCTTTACTCTTGCCCTGAGCAATCCACCCCTACACGCCGCAGCGGGCACCATAGAGCGGCTGACGCGCGAGGCTCATGCACAGCTAGCACCACATGGCCGCTTGGCCTACGTCGTTCATAACGGCTACGACGCACGCCCCATCGTTCAGGCTACCTTCGGCCATGTCGTTACCCTTGCGGAGACAGATACCTTTCGCGTGATCGGTGCTACTCGGTTGTGAGCGCCTTCTAACAACGATCGCTACAAAATCTGGAAACGCGCGTTTCCGGGGACAGGGACAGGGGGCAATGACAGAGACCGCGCCGACGATCTACCGGGCCGACGCGCCCGCGCTCTTCGCGGACGAGGCCAGCCCCGCCCTCGTGCAGCGGGGGCTTGACGATCCGTTACAGAGCTACATGGAGAGCCTGCGGCCCGCGAGCCGCCAGGCCGTCAAGAAGCGCCTGCGCGCCGTGGCCGCCCTCTTCAGCATCCCAAACCCAAACACGTTCGGGTGGCATACCCTGCGGGCGCGCGAGGTGCAACGCATCGTGAACCGCTTGCAGGAGCGCGGCGCGTCGCCCGCCACCGTTAACCTGACGCGGGCCGTCCTGCGCGGCATCGCCAAGGCGACGCGGAACGTCAACCTGATGAGCGACGAGGAGTACCGGCGCATCGTGGAGGTGAAGCCCGACAAGGGGCAGCGCCTCCCGGCCGGCCGCGCCACATCGAGTGGCGAGCTGGCCGCCTTGGTTGACGCCTGCGACCGTGATCCGGGTCCGGCCGGCGTGCGCGACGCCGCCATGCTCGCCGTGCTCTACACGGGCGGGCTCCGGCGCTCCGAGCTGGCCGGGCTCGCCCTCTCCGACTACACCGCCGATCCGCCGACCGTGCGCGTCCCCGGCAAGGGCAACAAGGAGCGCGAGGTGCCCCTGCCCGCGAGCGCGGGCGCGGCCGTCGCGGCATGGCTCGCCCTGCGCGGCGACGCGCCGGGAGGGCTCTTCCTACCCCTCTCGCGCAGCGGCCGGGTATTAGGCGGGAGCATCAGCGCCCAGGCCGTCAACAACATGCTCGTCAAGCGCGCCGAGCAAGCCGGCGTCGATCACCTCTCGCCCCACGACTTGCGCCGGACCTTCGTCAGCACCCTGCTCGACAAGGGCGCGGATATTAGTACCGTGCAGGGGCTCGCCGGCCACGCGAGCGTCACGACGACGCAGCGGTACGACCGGCGCGGCGAGGCGACCAAGAGGGCGGCCGTCGATCTGCTCCACTTCCCCGCCTCGCGCCGCCCGCGCCGCGCGGATTGACCACGGACTATACTTGTGAGAGGATAGACATATGAGCATTGCATCAAGCACCATTCCCCGCGACCCGATCGCGCCGTGGGCCGAGATTGTCCCCAACGCGCCCCCGGCGACGGTGGACGACTTGCTCCGCCTGCCGGATGATGGGTGGCAATACGAGGTTGTACAGGGGGTCCTAGTCCGCATGGCGGGAAGTGGTCAGCAGGCGACAGCCCTTGGCATGAAACTCGGCGCGCGCCTCTTCGTCCATGTTGAGGCGCGCAGCCTTGGCGTCGTCACCGGGGCCGATGGGGTCTACAAGTTCCCCGGTGCCGAGACCGGGCTTCTGCCCGACGTTGGTTTCTACCACCAAGCTCGCCAATCCTTGATTAAAGACCCGACGAAGCCTATCCCCTTCGCCCCGGACTTCGCTATTGAAGTCGCCTCCCCCTCCCAGGGCCGTGCCGAGTTGACGGAAAAGGCCCACACATACATCAGCAACGGGACGGGTGAGGTGTGGATATTCTGGCCGGAGGTACGGCAAGTAGATATGTGGCGGGCCGAGGGCTCCGACGACCCCCGCGACTACGCGATCAATACCATGCTAGAGGCCGCCCGTGAGTATTTATACCCCGAGATTGTTGAGGCAAGCCCCATCTTTCAACTGCGCGATTTATACGTCACCGACCATCCATCCGGCGATATGCGCGGGGTAACGACTATTGGCCTCGGCCTGCCCTTGACCTATATACTCCATTCAAGTGTTGTCGAGGGCTTCACTCTATCCCTTGACGATGCTTTGCCCCCGAAGCCCTAATCTTCACACCTTGCCACAATCGACTGGTTCTGCGCCATCCTCGATCTTGCTGGCGAATTCTGGCAACCCTCCGCTTATTCGGGTCAACACCGCTCGATCGCTATAAGCGACGAGGGTCGAAGGCTGCTGAATCGCGCTAATTCGGTCACTTTGCCCGCGTCTGTGAATTCGCCAGCAAGATCGAAAAGGGCGCAGAGCCAGCTAATTGTGGCGAGGCGTCCGGCGCTTGGCCGTCGATGAGATCGAGGCGGCGCGCGGCAAGGACGCGGGCGAGGGGGGACCGTTCCCGCTCGACGACCTTCCGCGACGACGGGCTGCTGCCGTTGTGACGGGGGCCTGAGCGTGCGGACCATGCCACCCATGCACGTCGTGCGCCGGAAGCTGGGCCGCTACATCACGGCCGCCGTGCGCGTGCTCGCCGCAGCACGCTGCCCGCTCACGGCGGGAGAGATCGCCGAGGAGGCGATGGCCTGCGGCCTGATGCGCCCGGACGGTACGTCGCCCGCCGCGGCGATGTTCTCGACGCTCAAGCGCCACGCATACGGCGGGCCGGTCGTGCGCCTAACCGGGCGCGGGGCGGCGCACTGGGCCTTGCAGGCGGGCGAGGGGGCAACGCCCAACTCGTTGGAAGAGGATGGCATGACCGGCGTCGCACCTTCTTTTTCCAACTAGGGAGCGGTCGCGGCTACGTCGTTGAAGGAAGGCGGACAGCTATGCGCTACCGGGAGATGAAAGCGGTGCTCGCCGCCATCGAGCGTGCCGATGGCTGTTACCTGCTGCATTGTGCGCTCGCCGAGCAGCCCGCGAAACAGACGCCCCAGTGGCAGCCCAGCGGCAAAGTCTTCCTCGTCGGCACGATGATCGACGGGATGCTCGAGAACGCCCGAGAGCAGTACGCGACCTTGCGGGAGGTGCGGCCCAAGCCGCATGTCCTCGACGACGACACCGTGGGCCGCCTCGTCGAGGTCTACGCGGCGCAGCGCGACGACCTGTGGCTGTGGGACGAGCAGTTGCGGCGCTGGGCCGGCGAGTCCCTCGGCACGGTCCGCCGGCGCGAGGTGGAGCGGCTGCAGGGGCGGATGGCCGCGCTGCACACAGTGGTCGACGACATCCTGGCGCTGGCCGACGAGCTGGGGCGCGGCACCATCGAGAAGGTGATGGCCAAGAGCGACATCGAGGTGGGGATGGAGATGCTGATGCGCCTGGCGCGCGAGGGCGAGCGGGACCGCTGACCTGGACAGTGGCCGGCGCGACCTGGTATACTTGGAAGAGTAAGGCCGTACGCGGGGACATGGGCATCCTGCGGACGGCCTCTTTTTGTCGCCGGTAATAGCTATCGATAACATCCCTTATCGCCTACCATAACACGTCAAGTAGCGGCTTTTAGGCGGAAGGCATTTGGTTGTGGAAATCGAAACAAGCAAGGTCATTCAAGTTGACCAACTACCTAGCGATCCTTTTGCAATGCCACCACCGTACTGGCGGGGTAGTGGGGCTGTGTTTCACATCATCGATGCGCTAGAGGAAATCATTCATCTCATCGACGTACAACTGATACCGGTGCATGAGAGCACGGAACTACAAATTCACGACTTCTTCGAGCGCCACCCGCACGAAAATCTCACTGAGGGCGAGGAAGAGGAGTTCGCCAACATCTGCGACGAGCTATCGGAGATAGAGACGAGGATCAAGCTGAAAGCGGAGATTGCCGTTCTCATGAGCGCGATCCAGATGGAAGACGATCTCAATAGATTCTGCGTCTACAATCTCCACAAGAATATCACCGAGTCGATAGAGAAATTGTCCTCTCCCGAAAAACTTCTGATCGCTACTACCATGGTTGCGCAGCAGGATGTCAAAGGCGACAGGGTCTACGAAGCTGTGAGAAAGCTGTCATCGTGGAGGAACGCTTTTGCGCACGGCCATTGCACCGACCGACCGACTAAATCCCTCCGTCACAACCACTTAATAAACCCGGAAGAGTATCCAGGGGTGCCGAGTGTTATCGCTGAGGTGAAGGAGTTGGTAGGAGGCTATATCCAAGTAACGGACCATTTACGGTCGATAAGTAAGAATCCATATATGGCGGGACGTTCCTCCGAAGTTGAGCAGATGCGCGAGCAGATCAAAGAAATTGGCTACTACCGTTTTGAGGGCAATAATACCGTGTATAGCATCGAGATTGAAGGCATATAGGCGCGGCAGGTAGGAGCAATGGAACAAAAAACAGGTGCAAGTCTCGTCCTCAACGAGACCGAGGCCGTCTTGGAAATCTGGGGCGTGCTCGACCAGGCCGTGGCCATGCAGGCGCCGCTCCGCGACCCGATGCGGGCCTACCTCGACGGGCTGACCAGCGCGGCGAGCCAGGCGACGGCCGTCAAGCGTCTCCGGGCCGTGGCGCGGCTCGTCGAGGTCCCCGACTACGCGGCGCTGCCCTGGGGCCAGCTCCGCGCCCATCACGTCGCCTTCATCCGGTCCAGGCTCGTCACGGCCGAGGCCGCGCCGGCGACGGTCAACCTCACGCTGGCCGTCCTGCGTGGGATCGCGCGCCAGGCCCGCGACTTCAACATGATGACCGATGAGGAGTACCGGCGCATCACCGAGGTCAAGCCGCACAAAGGTTCGCGCCTGCCGCCCGGCCGGCACGTCCGCGCTGGCGAGCTGACGGCGCTCGTCGAGGCGTGCGCGCGGGACCGCACGCCGGCCGGGGCGCGGGATGCGGCGATGCTGGCCTGCCTCTATGTCGGCGGCCTGCGCCGCGCCGAACTGGCCGCCTTGAAGGTTGAGCACTATGCCGCCGACCCACCCACGTTGACGGTCAAGAGTGGCAAGGGCGACAAGGACCGGACGGTGCCGTTGGAGCCGAGCGCGGCCGTCGCCGTGGACGCCTGGCTCCGGGTCCGAGCCGACCGGCCTGGCCGGCTCTTCCTGCCCGTCAACAAGGGCGGCCGCATCCGGGGCGCGGGCATCACGGCCGGCGCCGTCTACAACGCGCTGGTCCGGCGCGCGGCCGAGGCCAAGATCGCGCACGCGTCGCCCCATGACCTGCGGCGCAGCTTTGTGTCCGATTTGCTCGAAGCCCAGGTCGATATCTCGACGGTGCAGCAGCTCGCTGGGCACGCCAACGTGACGACGACGGCGCGCTACGACCGCCGCGGCGAGGCCTCCAAGCGCAAGGCCGTCGAGAAGTTGCACTTCCCCGTCCCCACGGGGCTACCGTAGAGGCGCGTGTCCACTACAATAGAGGCATCCTTTTATCGCTATCCACGATCCACCCGAGGAGTGCAGCGCCATGTCCGCATCGGTCACGTCAGACGAGATCAAGAACGAACTGAAAACGACCCTCACGGCGCGCCACGGCCTCGGGCCGGAGTATGACGATGCCTTTATCGACTCCTTCATGGACAAGCTCGGAACGAAGGTCGTCCGCGAACTGCAACAGCGACACGAACTGCGCCCAGCACCGCCCCCCGCGCGTCCCGCGTGGGCGCTCACCGTAGAGGGACGCCTCACCATCGCCCTCGTGTCGATGCTCGTGATCATGGCCTTCTTCTTTATGGCCTTGATGAGCGACAGCCCCTATGGCGACCACGCATTTAGGGATTGGTCCGTGTTCTGTGCCATCGCTGTTTTCCTCGTCAACCTGGCCCTGAACGTGCGGCTCCATCTCAAGATCAAGCGCTAAGTCGAGCGTGGCGCGCCCCAGTGTTACTGACTATAGCGGGAGAGGAGGCATAGACCGTGCGTCCCGATACGACCACCCCGCCCATCACCGTGCTCCTCACGCGCCAGGAGCGGTGGACCCGCGCCGAGGAACGATGGAAACGCGAGCAGCGGCGCTTTGCCCGTCGCCGCGCGCCCCTGTCGGCCGCGCCCACGCTCGACGCGATCCCCCTCGCCGTGCCGTACAAGGACCTCACGCCGGCCGAGCGAGAGCGCCGGGCGACGACGGCCACGCCGGAGGAGCACGCGCTGCTCTACCCCGAGATGCACGCCTTCCAGCAGGCCATGAAGCCGAAGACCGCGCGCGGGGCGTGGGTCTATCGCGCGCTCCTCGTGCTGCTGCTCATGGGCGGCGTGCTCCTGGCCGGCTACGGGCTCGTGGTCGCCTGCACGGACCCGGACCTGCACGACGCGGGAGGATTCATCGTCGCGGGCGCGCTTATGGCCTCCGCGTCCTTCCAGTTCGCGGCGGGGCTCGCCGCCTGGGACGAGGAGCGGGAGCGGCACGGCTCCACCGACCGCGACCTGGCATCGCGCGCGTAGAGGCTCGATCCCGGAAACGCGCGTGTGCGGGAAAGGTGAGGCGGCTGATTTTCCCCGCGCCCTGCGATATTGTTGGCGAAGTCGGGAAAGGGTTGGAGAGCGCCGAATAAGCGCCTATCGCACCCCACGTCTCGGTGTCGCTTCGTGCCTCCATCGGGTCGCGAGGCGCATAAGCGGCGGGGCGCGTGACTTCGCCAACAATATCGCCCTGCGCGGCCCTGTGTGACGGGAGCGCGACGACCGGGTATAACGACACAGGGCCGGCCCCTGCCGGGGCCGGGAGACATCGTCTGCGGCGGGGGCGACGGCACAGACACGCATCAGTCCAGACAGCAGCCGGCAGCCAGAGGCCGCACGCCACAGCCAGCCGGCGCGCGCGGTTCTTGCTCGTCCCGCCGCGTTTGGGACACGACGGATAGAGGGCCAGCGTGGCGCGCCTGAGCGACGGGGCGAGCGAGAGCGCGGGCGAGGGCGAGGGGAGGGCACACATGAGGGTGGAGTACCTGCCGCTGGGCGGCGCGGGCGAAGTCGGCGCGTCGTGCGGCCTCCTGCGCATCGGGGACTGGCGCGTGCTCATCGACGCGGGGATGCGCCCCTCCGCGCGCGCGGGACAGGACCGCCGGCCCGCCCTCGATCGGCTGGCCGCCGAGCCGCCGGACGCCATCCTCGTGACGCACGCGCACATCGACCACACCGGCGCCCTGCCGCTCGCCTCCGAGATGGTCCCGACGGTGCCGATCTACTGTACGGAGACGACCCTGCTGCTGACGCGCCTGCTGCTCGCCGACAGTGTGCGCGTCATGGAGGCCGAGCACCTGGCCCAGGAGAGCGAAACGCCGCTCTACACGGCGGAGGTGGTCGAGCGCACCCTCGCCCGCGTGCGCCCAGTCGAGTGGGGGCAGCCCGTCGCGCCGCTCCCCGACCCGGCCATCGTCGTGCGGTTCCTGCACGCCGGCCACATCGCCGGGGCCGCCATGCTCCTGATTGACACGCCGGCCGGCCGCGTCCTGCATCTGGGCGACTATTCGGTGACGGCCCAGCGCACCCTCCACGGGATGGACGTGCAGAAGCTGCCCCAGGCCGACGCCGTGATCACCGAGGGGACCTACGGCGACGCCATCCACGCCAACCGCAAGGAGCAGGAGCGGGCGCTGGTCGAAACGGTGGCGCGCGTGGTGGGGCGCGGGGGGCGGGCGCTGCTACCGGCGTTCGCGGTGGGCCGGGCGCAAGAGGTGGCGCTGATCCTGCGGGCGGCGCGCTCCACGGGGGAACTGCCCCCCGTGCCGATCCACCTCGACGGCATGGTGCGCGGCGTGTGCGACCTGTATCAGGCCCAGGTCCACGACCTCAACCCGCGCCTCCAGAACTACGTGCGCAACGCGCGCCGCCCGCTCTTCGCCGACCCCTCGCTGGCCGTGTACGCCGTGACGGCGGGCCGGCGGCGCGCCCTGCTCGCGGACCCGGGGGCGGCGGTCGTGATCAGCTCGTCGGGCATGATGACCGGCGGCCCCGCCCCGCTCTACGCGCGCGCGTTCGCGGCGGACGAGAAGAGCGCCATCGTGTTCAGCGGCTACCAGGACGACGAGAGCCCGGGGGCGGCGCTGCTGCGGGCGCGGCAGGGCACGACGGTCGCGCTGGGCAAGGAGGAACTGACCCTGCACTGCGCGGTGGAGCGGTACAGCCTGTCGGCGCACGCGGACGCCGGGCAGATCGAGGCGGCCGTCACGCGCGCCCAGCCGCGCACGACGGTGCTGGTGCACGGGGAGCCGGACACGCTGCGCGCCCTGGCCAAGCGCGTCGCCCGCCAGCACCCCCAGATCGCGGCCAACGGGGAGGCGGTCACGCTCATCGACGGGCCTGTGCGGACCACGGCGGCATCAGGGCGGCTGGCACCCGTCGCGCCGTCGGGGGAGGGGGTGCATCCGTCGCTCGCAGCGGCGGGATCGGCCGCGCCGGCGGGAGGGGCGCACCAGAGAGACGCCGATCCCGCCCCCGCCGACCTCACCGCGGTCCACCGTGCGGCGTTGGCAACGGGAGGGCTCCACCGCCCGTGGACGACGGTCGAGTTGGCGCGCCTGGCGACCGGGGCGCGCTACACCCCGGCCGCGCGGGCGCACGTCCAGGGGCTGCTCGACGCCGACGTGGCCTACTTCGCGCGCAAGCGCCTGGGGGCGCAGGATGTCTACCTCCCCCGCGCGCCCGAGGAGGTGGCGACCCGCCAGGCCACGCACGTCGCCCTGGCCCCCGGCGACCTCGTGATCGCGCGCATGAACGCCGGCCAGGGCGAGGCGCGCCTCGGCGTCATCGTGACGGCCGTGGAGCAGGGAACCGTGGACGCAACGATCGTGGGGTGGAAAGGGGAGCGGTTCCCGCTGGCGGTGATCCAGCTTCCGACGGGGGTGCGCCGGCCGGCGTATGTCGCGCTCCCGCGCGAGGAGCGGCGGGTCACGCTGGCCGCGGAGCAGGAGCGGATCGACGCCGCCGCGCGCTCCGGCACGATCGCGTACGACCTGATGGCGCTGTGGGCCGCCGCCGGCGAGGGCCGGACGACGGCGGACCTCCTGGGGACGCAGGAGACGGACGACGGGCGCATCGCGTTGGCGCGCGATCTGGTCATGCGTGGCAGCGTCCTCTTCACGCGCCACGGTGAGGTGTGGGAGCCGAAAGCGGAGGCGGACCTGGCGGCTCCCGAGGCGGTCGCGCGCCACCTGGCGCTCCTCGCGCTGGGGACGGGGGTCGGGGTCGCGTATCGAGACGGCCGCCACGGCGTTCTGTCCGGCCGGGGCCGGTGGGGGCAGGTCGGGGTCACGCTCGACG
>JAABUM010000565.1_pt1 | contig 63156 bp, 54 predicted proteins | sample 5559161 | NCBI WGS metagenome assembly JAABUM01 (sample SAMN10711868, study PRJNA513369) | rock metagenome | isolation source: Antarctica rocks | place: Antarctica: Victoria Land, Siegfried Peak nord
ACTTCGCCAGTTGGTTTACGTCGCGTGGTCGTTTGCTTGCGCGTGTAGGCATGAACGGAAGTATAACCGCTTATTTTCGAGAGTCAAGAAATGAAGTTTTCAATTTAATTCAAACTGACCCACTACCAAATTCTTTAATCATGCAATAGTTTTTCTCATATTCAGAGTTGCAAGCGGGAACAAAGCAATGGCGAAACATTGCCTTGCATACACGCACGATTATCATATACAGACAAAACGCTATGACGGATAATTTTTACTGCCCGATAAACGCGCGGCACAAATAATGTTCCTACGCCATGTTATATTTATGGAGTAAGAACGCATGTCGCCGCCGCTGATGCTGCTGTCCGCGCGCTTTGGATATTATATGAAACTAATCAGAAAGCTTCATTTATATCTCGGTTGTTTATTTGCGCCGCCCATCATTTTCTTTTCGATTACCGGCGCATGGCAGACCTTTAATTTTCATGAAAGCTCGAAAGACAAAACCTACACGCCGCCCGCGTGGGTCAGTACATTATCCGAAGTGCATAAGAATCAGCGCACGGAGCATACGCAGGCTGCGCGCCCTTCAGTGCCTTTGCGCTGGTTCATCGTGCTGATGTCAATCGGCCTTGTGGTGACGACGATTCTCGGCCTCTACATGGCTTTCAAGATGACGCGCAGCCTGCTTGTGTCCGGCATACTGTTCGCTGTCGGCATCGTCGTGCCCGTTCTTTTGCTTTACCTGTAGCGCAATTTGATTTTCTTCGAGGTGTGTAGAGATGGATGCTGAAGAAGCCGTTAAGTTAATTTTGCGCGAAGCGCACGCGGCCAGCGCAAGCGGCGTGCTGGCGACTGTGCGCGCGGGCGAAGACCCCGGCGCGGAGCGTATGCGCAGTCTGAATCGAGCGCTGAGAGCGATTTTCGATTTGCTGCAAGCGCAAACGGAGTTGGATCGAAGATTGGCGGCGGCGCTCTTCGTGCTCGGCTCGGACGTGCCCTTGAGCATTAGCTCATGGGCGAGCAAGGGACACGCGTGGCGCAAGGGATTTATGGAAGAGGAAGTTTACGAAATGATTATGGCCGTGCAAAGCGTTTTCGATGGTCGCTGGATCGAGCCTTACGAAGCGGAAACAATTCATTAAACTTCATCGAACTTTCGGGTTCTTAGTCGAATTTCAAATTATGAAGGAAACGCAGAGCGCCGGAGGCATCGTCGTCAACGGCAAAGGGCAAATCGTGGTCGTTAGTCAGAAAGGCACATCATGGTCTTTGCCGAAAGGCCACATCGAGCAGGGCGAAGATGCGCTGGCTGCGGCGCGACGGGAAATTTATGAGGAATCCGGCCTTTCTAATTTGCAGCTTGTCGAAGAACTCGGCAGCTACCGGCGCGGCAAGCTCGGCGCAAGCGGCGAAGACGACGCTTCGGAATTGAAAACGATTTTTATGTTTCTCTTTACCACGAACGAAACAGAATTGCGCCCCATTGACCCGGACAATCCTGAAGCTCTGTGGATTGACAAGGATCAGGCCGCAGCTCTCTTAACGCATCCGAAGGACAAAGAATTTTTCAACCGACACTTAAAGAATCTGCAAGGCGATTATTAATGTTCAGTGAGTGCCTTATCAACCGGAGAGCGATTGCCGGTTAAATATCCTAGTGGCAAATATCCTCAGCATTGACAATCGGCGCGCGCAAAGCGCGCCGCACAGTTTGACGTGTCGAACTGCGGTGCCGTTCCATCTCTTCCATAACTTCGCTGATGCGAGCCAGCTCAAAAGGCTTGCTGATGATCCAATCGATCATATTATCCATGCGATCATCGGACATCGGCAGGGAATCGCCCCATCCTGTCACTAGCGCCAAGGGAATGCTCGAATCGAGCGCACGGATATGCTGCACCAATTCCCAGCCGTTCATTTCCTTCATCCCGACATCTGTAAACACCGCATCGAAGTTTCCGGCTTGAAACAGGGATAACGCCTCTTTGCCTCCGCCTGCGACGGCGACCTCATGGCCTTCGCTCTCCAACGCATCGCGTAGGATGTCGCGTACATACTCCTCATCATCGACAACAAGAATTTTCAGAACCTGAGATGATCGTTCCTCTTGAACGCTGCCGTTACAACTCGCGGCGGGAGCAATCACAGTGCCTGCTGCCATCGGCAGTTGGATGCGGAAGGTGGTGCCGATCCCGGCCTCGCTCTCGACTTCAATGGTGCCTTCATGTCGCCGGATAATGCCGTAGCTGACGGCTAAACCCATGCCTGTTCCGGCCATGCCCTTTGTTGTAAAGTACGGATTGAAGATGCGCGAGCGCACGTCTGCGCTCATGCCCATGCCTGTATCGCGGATTGTGATAGACACTGTGCCGTCTTCGGCTTCGACGCCCAAAATAATTTGGCCGCCCCCCGGCATCGCGTCTGCTGCATTGAAGATCATATTGACAAGAACTTCGCGCAATTCCCCGGCATCACCCATCACGAACGCGGAGCAGTTTGTGCCAAAAGATATGCTCACCTTCGCGTGGCCGTCGGGCGCATCCCACTTCGGGCGTGTAAACTCCAGCGCATCCATCAGCAATTCATCGACAGCAATCAATTGAAAATCGTCGCCGCTGCGCTGGCGCGCAAAATCTTGAATGCGCCGGACGGTCTTAGCGGCATCGAGCGCCGCCTTGGTGATTGTTTCAAGACCTTCCCTTACCTCTGCAGAAGCGGGGCTGCGCTGCAATAATTGAGCACGCCCGAGAATGCCTGAAAGGGCATTATTAACATTGTGAGCGACGCCGTAGGCCAGTTCGCCAAGTGCGCTGATCTTTTCCGCCTGTGCCGCCTGTTCACGCCGTTTCACATGCGCTGCGTGTGCCGCCACAACGCATTCGCGGCATGTGCGCACCCGCGCGCGTGTCTCTGCGTGTTGTGATTTTGCCAGAAGTTGGTCGGCGTGCGCCGCAATCTCCAGCCGGTCTTCATCGCTCAAGAGATCGCACATCTCTTCAATGAGCGTGATGGCAGCGCGCCCTGCTCCTTCAGTGTCGCCGATCCGCTCGGCAATATGGCGGGCGCGTTCCAGCACAGGCCGCGCCTCTGTCGTGCGACCCATGCGCGCGAGTACCACGCCGTATGTGGTGAGCGGATCGGCTAACAAAGCCTGCTCGCCGCTCTGCTCCAATGCCTCGACGGCAGCGCCAATTAACTGCCCTGCTTCATTAATGCGTGCTTCGGCGAGCAAGGCGCGCGAGCGTGTATCATCAACCTGCGCACGCCGCACGTTGTCATCTAGATTTGTAAATAATTGATGCGCGCGATTGAGATGCGTGTGCGCTTCATCGAACCTGTTCAAGGTAACGAGTAGAAAGCCGAGGTTGTTTTCGACATTGGCGCAGTAGCGCTGGTTACCGATTTGCTCGAAGTAAAGGCTGGCCGCAGCAAACTCTGCGAGCGCCCGGTTAGTGTAGTCGGCGCGTCCTTCAGCGATCCCGAGACTCGTCAGCGTTGTCGCAAGTTCAAGATGAAAACGGCCACGAACAAAGTGCTTGGCGCTTTCTTCGATTAACGGTGTTGCTTCGGTTAACAGCATCAGTGCATCGTGCAGTCGCCCGGAATGGCGTTCCACAATGGCATAGCGCACCAACGCGACTCCCCGCAAATCCGTGTTAGCTTCAGAAATATGTTCGAGCGCCGAGCACAGCATCACGCGCGCTTCGTCGAAACCGCCTTCGCGGTAATAGCAGTAAGCTAGCTCCACCTCTGCTTCGGCGGACGACTCTTCTTCGCCGAGCATGTTAAAGAGCGTAATGCTGCTGCTCAGCAATCTGGCAGCGGCTCGCTGTGCGCCCGGCATCTGCCGGGAACTTCCGACCCATCCGGTAAGCGTACCCGCGCGCAAGAGAATCTCCGCTGCCGCGCGCTGGCTAAGTCCGTCAAGCTGAATCTGCCCGCCGATGCGCCACCACTTCTCAAGCATATAAGATGCCGCTTCATAGTCGCCGACATCTTCTTTTGCGCGCGCAAGATCGCAGCAGGCGAGTGCCTGTTCACTCAAACCGAGTGAAGAGATGCCGGGCATAAGCGATAAGATTTCGGGACACATAGACGGCAACTCTTCGGGAGAGCCAAAATAATTGCGAAGTTGTGACAAATTTATTGCTAAAAAGCGGGAAGACGGATATTATGGATACCTTACAAGATTTATAGCAGGCGAGAGAATGCAATACCTCCCCCATCTGCTTTTTTGTACCGGCTCTGTTCTGTGAAAACAGAGCCGGTATCCAACCGCAACAACTGAGTCTCTGACTCGCTTCCCTTGCTAGGAGACAAATCCATGAAAAACGTTCGTAAACTCAGCGCCACGATGATCCTCACACTCGTACTTAGCTGTTCCGCTTTTGCCGGACTTATATCAGGCGGAAAAGCCACACCCGCTCCCACAACCACAGTAGCGTCTGCCGGACTTATATCAGGCGGAAAAGCCACGCCCGCTGCTGGTGATATATCATCAGGCGGACTTATTTCCGGCGGCTTCACGCAACTCTTGAGCGTTGTGATAGGAATAGTTCTACGCTAATCCTTTAGCCGCATAAGTAATTTAAGTCCACGTCGTACCGCACTCTATTTAGCCTGCAAGCTATATTGGGTGCGGTACATGTGTGTTAACGCCAATGGAATTGTACGTCGGTTCCTGTTAAAAATCAACCAGAAAAGTTAAAACGTTTTTGTCAAGGTTAATTTGGTTATTCAGATCATTGAGAAGCCATGGTGTGCCCGTACTTTATTTTTGGACGGTGTGGATTTGCGCGTGGGCTTAAATAATAGGCGAATGACGTGCCTCTGACTTTGATAGTTATGCTGGCTGGCCGGTGTTTCAGTTTCAACTTGTCATGCCGATAATTTTGCGTCTGCATTTCAATCCAAACCGCTACCGAACTTTCTTGACGCTCGTATAATAGTCACGTAATTTATCCGGTCAGATGAACATAGGCAGAGCGAGCGATGTTCAAAGGCAATTTTAATACGCCGCCGCGTAAATGCCGGAGATGCGCTTAAACAAATCTTGCATGAACGGGTAAATCGGGAAGGCCGATTTCCCTTTGAAGGATTGATGATATGCCGCAAATTGATGAAAGCTATGATGGAAAAGAGGTTGAAGTAACTGTCGGTCGAACGCTAGAGGTTCGACTTAAAGAAAATCCGACGGCGGGATTTAGATGGAATCTGACATCTCAAGGAGAGCCGCAGTGCAAGTTGCTGGACGATTCGTATGAAGCTCCATCTGCCGCACAGGGACAGGGCGGTATTCATTCTTGGAAATTTCGCGCGGAGAAGAACGGGGAAGGCCGGATTAAACTCGCGTATGCGCGGGCTTGGCAACAAGATGCTGAACCGGCGCAAACCTTTACGCTCAAGGTCAAAGTCACAGAGAAGTAACGGAAGCGATGTGCATATGAGCGCGACTTAATCAGTGAAAACCGATTTATGTAGGGGCAGGGCTCGTCCCTGCCCCTGTCTTTATCAAACAAGCGGGCAGGGACGAGCCGCCGGGAGACTATCAGCGCATGGATCGAATGATGCTGATGATCTTCCGGCGGTTCAGCTTTGCTTAACTTCTCAATTGACGATTTTGATTGTCCAGAAATCGTCCGACAGATTCGGGTCGAGTAGATACGGGTAAGGCATCGTGAAATATCCAGCCATTCCCCAATTTGTCCCCCACGAATTGCGGCAGATGAACCGCTGATTGCCGTCGTCGTACCCGACAACCATCACGCAATGCCCGCCGAGCAGCGTCTCGCTGGAAGGATTCGGCATAGGCACGCGGCCTGTCCTTGCTACCTTTTGGCTTTCAAAGCTCTGGTAGACGGAGAATCCGATGATGATCGGATCGCCGCCCGCCAAGCACGCCTTCATCTGTGTCGCATCCTGTGTCACTTTTTGATAAAGCACTGCCTTGTGCTTGGCAGCATGTGTATAAGCCTTCTTCGGCGGTTTTTGAGCGAACTTGCTAATGTTGTAAGGCCAGTCAATTTCGGGAGGCGCACCAACTTTGCTGACGCTCTTAATGCCGTCACGAATCATCGCACCGGCATCCTCGTTGACTGTTCCTTCCATCACGCGTTCGTTGTAATAAATGAAGAGTCTGGAGGGAGCGAAGACATTCGCTAAAGCCTGCTTCATCTGATCGAATTCGAGCGCTCCGGCAATCGCGTTGCCAGTGCAGCTGCCTAACTGTCCTTGGTCGCAGATCGGCGGGCAATTCGCGCGCATATCGACGCTTGCGGGAAGCGCGCCCATGACAGCCATCGGCGCGGCAAACATTTTGTCGCGGTGGTCTGGAATATCGGGTATCCAACCGTAACGCTCGATCGAATGCGGCACAATGGCATTCGCCGTTTTGTTCCCGGCCTGTCCGTTCCTGGCCTTCTTCGACGCGCTGCGGCTTTTGCCAGCCTTGTTGCTTTTGCTTGGGGTTTTTCCAGCCTTTTTAGTGGTAGGCATGATTGTTCTCCTTAAGAGGGATTGAGGTTGATTGTGGAGGCCGTTTCTACAATTGAGGTTGTGAGAAACAACCGGCTACTGCGAAGGTAGGCGGAAACTATATATCGCGCCCATTAACCCGTCAACAACTTTCCACGCACCTTCTCCGCCGCTCGTTTTATAGTGATGTGCATGTGCTCTTAAGAACGAAAGGCAGATTTATGTAGGGGCAGCGGCTTGTCCCTGCCCCTACATAAATCCGATATAGCTTCTCTGAAGGAATGGTCTTTTAAGGAATGTCTAGAGCCGGAAGCTGCTGCACGGTCTTGACGGTTTCGACGCTGACGGTTGTTACCTTGCAGATGAGCTTAACGATGTAATCGGGTTCGTCTGCGCGGTTCGGGTCGTTGGTGATGCCGCTTCGCTTGTCTGTCGAGACTCGGTACTGGTCGATTATCCATTCGAGCGCGGAGCGATTGCCGAGACGATATTCAAAGGCTTCGGGCGGGATGCCTTCGAGCGTGAGAAAGTCGTTATAGATGATTGATCTTTTATCCTTCGATAAGCGCATACGTTCGACGCGCCAATTCAAATCGGCTTCCGGGTTTTCCGTGTGTTCGAGTTTGTATTCCGCTTGCGTTTCGTAATTAACGTGCAAGTCTGCAAGGCGTTCACCGGCGCGAGCGAAGAGGCGGAAGTCTTCGGGGGTTGCGACGAACGGAATGCGCGGCAATTCTCGTTTGAGATTCGCGGCATAGGTCGTGCGATACGTCGGATGATGAAGCAGGGCATAGACGTAATGAAAGATGTCGTGTTTGGAGGTTGATTTGTCCGCGTACTGTGCGCGGAATTGCGAGAGCGCCCAATCGGTAATGTTCTCGCGGCGATTCGTGCCGTCTTCGTTATAGGTGTAAAGCGGGAAGCATTGCGAACCACCTTGCGGAAGTACATCGGGAATGTAATTGGCAGCAATCGCAAACATAGGCCACTCACTTCCTACCTTTAGCCAAATCAGAATATTTTCTTTTTCAGTTATTTCATTGGGAAAGATATTAGGAATGCGATAAATATCTTCGTTGAATATACGCTCTATAAAATAGAACCGCACACAAAATGGACGGTAAATGGCTACGCGAATTTTGGACTCATCTAATTCAACATATTTCCCGCGCAGCAAATTTCGCTTCGTATTTCTTATCCACTTCAGCCGTTCTTCATTTACGTCAATGAAACCGTCAATGTTTTTCGGCGCACCCTTGCGTTTCCAACGATCTACTTCCGCGTTGTAATCTTCCACCATCCTTTGCGCGTGTTGCCGCAGAGCAGTTTCATCGAAGTTATAAACATAAGCGTCGCTATTTGATTTAACGCCATTGCTAAAAGTGCTGAATATTGTTAAAGCCTTTTCTTTTAATTTTTTCGATTCCTTGCTTCCCAGAGCAATAAATGACTCAAAATCCTCTCGTAATTCCTTTGTCAGCCAAGTGTGTTTCGCGTCCGGTTGTAGCTCTTGCCATTCCACGCCGCTCACGCTGCCCGCGTCGTCGAGAAACTTGTACTTGTCTTCCTTACGCGCAAACTCATCCACGCGCGCGTAAAAGATGCGCGCCCGTTTCGCGTCCGCCGAATCTGAAGTTTTAGCCATTACTTTTGAGAAAGGCCGCAAACCGTTTTCCGTTGCGAGCCTTTAAGCCAAACCGTTCCACTCATCAATGGTGATTCGCCGTCCAATGATGCTTTCAACTTCTCGCAGCATCATTCGCAACTGCGGCACGGAATACTCTGCGTTCGATGGAATCGTGAGGCGGTGTTGCTCGTAAATCATGAATTGATGTTTCGCGCCGGAATAAACGCCCGCGAAACCAATCTCGCGCAGTCGCCGGATAAACGCTTCACGCTTACACGGATTCCAACGACTCATAAACCGGCTCCTTATTCAAATCAATATCGCCGACAACCGGTAGTTGATGTCCCAACTTCAGCCCGACCAAAAGCCAATCTTCGAGCGTCGAGCGCAACTCTATCTCACATGCCCGCAACGTCTCGCCGAAAGCGACGACGCCTTTACACTTCGGAATGCGTCCGGCGAAACTATTGTCTTCCAACTTGTCATATTCGGCTTGCGCCATCGCTTGATCTAAATACCCTGTCAACACATATTGCGTGTCCATTATGCCTTCTCCTCACCGCGCTCTTGCAAAACCTCTATGTGCAGCGCAATCGCTTCACGCACATTAACTAATGCTTCGTCGCGTGTCTTGCCTTGACTGATGCAGCCGGGCAAACTCAGAACTTCAGCAACAACATAGCCATCTTCGCCGGGATATAAAATTACTCGTCTAATCATAGTGTTCACGCTCCCTTTGTATATCCGCCGCGTCGCCGCGTCACCTCGACTTATTTCCTGTTCGCTTAACAACTCGCCGCCGGACTCCGCGTAGTCGCGGCTGATAGCGAACAAATCGCGCCCGAGTTCGGACATCGTTTCGTAAGTTGAACCGGAAGGAATCCGCGCGCGGCTAACATTGGCTGCCGCTTGCCGATTCTGTTGTTCGTTATAACGTATAGACATAAATAATTTTCCCGGACAATCTCTCGCGGCAAAGTTTACGCCGTCCGCCGTTTCTTGACAAAGATATTGATGCTCACGCCGACTTGTATCCCGAAAACATTATGCGTCGTGCCGGACAGCTTCGGATTCTTTCGCACGTTGCCGCCTAAATCCAAAACATAAACGGCGTCGAAATCGTTTGCCAGATGCTTACGCATTCCGTCAAAGGCAATTTGGTCTAGGAAACTATTATTCGTGACAAACGCAATCACGCCTTCGCCGTTGTCTTTAATCTTGTCTGCCGCAAAGCGAATCGCTTTCACATACGGGTCGCTCAATTTGTTGCGCAGCGTCGCCTTTGAATCCTTAACGTAAGTCTCCGCCACGCGCGCATCCACCTGTTTATACTTGCGATTCTTGTTGTTGTCGTTCTCGTTCACTTGCCCGACGTTGTACGGCGGATTGCCGATGATGACGAACAGCTTTTGTTGTTTCTGGCGTTCGATGCGCGCCGTGTTTTCTTCCGTAAACAATCCGCCTTGCTTGCCTTCAGCCAACTCGAATGTGTCCACCAGACAAATGCCTTCAAACGGTTGGTACGTCTTCGTCAAATCATAAAAGGCATGTTCGATGTTCATCGAAGCGATGTAGTAAGGCAGCAACATCACTTCATTGCAATGCAATTCGCTTCCATACTTTTCCGCTAATCGCGTGCGCTTGATCTCGCTCATCACGCGGATCATGAAATTGCCCGTGCCGACGAATGGATCGAGAATATGCACGCCCGTATCGCTCAAACTCTTGCCGAACTCCGTGCGCAAAATATCTTCGACGCTCTTGACCATAAAATTAACGATTGGCTGCGGCGTGTAAACAATGCCGTGCGTGTCCGCGACCTTAACGGAAAAGCCTTGAAAGAATCTTTCATAGACGCTGTTTAAGAAACTTTGCTTTTGCGAAAAGTCGTCAATCGTCGCCGCCGTTTCTTCGAGCGCGCGATAAAAGTAATCATTGCTTTCCAAAAACTTTTCACGGCTAAACGTCTGCGATGTCAGCGCGCGAATCACCTTCTCGATTTCAACTGCGATAATGTTGTTGCGCGCGAAGTCCGAATTGCTAAAGACGTTGCGAAAGATACGTTCGGTCAAGAGATGCTGAATCAACATTTCTTCAACCGCTTCATCCGAAATGTTCGGATTGATGCTCGCGCGCGCGATGTTCGAGAAGTCCGCAAAGGCCGCGATAAACTTTTTGTTCGTTTTGCGCTCGCGCTCAATCAACTTGATTACTAACTCTGCTAATTCCGGCACGCGCTCTTGAAACTTTGCCGCCGCTTCTTCCCACTTCGCAATCTGCGGCGCGCGGTACTCGAAAAATTGTTTCAGCGTGCCAACCAAACGCTCAGGGCGCGTGATGTCCTCATCTAAAACTTGCCGCCCGTTCTGATACAAGATCGCGCGCGCCGGTGATTGAAAGATAATGTTGTCCTTCGGATAGCCGACGGAAAACTTTGCTTTGACTTCCTTCGCTAAATCGTCGTGCTCATCCTTCGCTTCCCAATAGCCGCGCGCCAACTCATCGAACCCGACCATTGCGCCGTCAACGCTCAAGGGATTGCGCCCTTTGCGACTAATCTTCCATTCACCGATGAATGTTAGGCTCGCTTGCGAACAGCACGCCTTTAACAATGCTTGAAACGCATCACGAACCGCCGTTTCATGCGTTACGCCAAGCCGCTTGAAAGCCTCAAGCTCTTGGTAATAGGCGACAATTGCTTTATGCGAAGGTTTGAGGTTGAGTGTGTCCATAAAGGTTTATGCGCAAGGTAAATCTGCGAAAAGAGGAAGCCGAACCGACTGATGCAACTTATTATAGCGATTTGCATTTGCGTGCAGCCTTATTAACGAAAGTCAGATTTATGTAGGGGCAGGGCTAGTCCCTGCCCGTGCCTTTATCAAACAAGCGGGCAGGGACTAGCCCTGCCCCTACAATGAGCACATTCATTTGCAAGCGGCTATAAATGGCACTAAACGACGCTTGATTTTCCCGCGCCCGGCTCATTTGTTCTTGTCGCCGTCGGGTATTTGCCTCAAATGTATGGAAACGTGTGAGTAAGCAAGTACGGGAGGCTCGTGGCCTCCCGTAACTCTTTGCAAATAGTGGTGAGCCGAGCAGGACTCGAACCTGCGACCCACTGGTTAAAAGCCAGTTGCTCTACCGACTGAGCTATCGGCCCACTATGTTTGTAATTTTACATGCGATGCGTTGAACGTTCAAGGCAGGGAAGCATGAAGCAGCGTTATTAAGCAGTATTATTACTACGCGAGCCACGCGCCGAGCGTCGAATCTTCGATGACGATTGTTTGCCCGCGTTCGGGGCCGGTTGAAACAAGCCCGATCTCGACATCTATTTCGCGCGAAATAAAATCTATGTACTGCCGCGCGTTCTCCGGCAAATCCGCTAACTTCGTGATGCCTTCGGTCGAAGCGTTCCAGCCCGGCAAGGTTGCGTACACGGGTTCGACGCGGCGCAGGTTTTGCGAAACCGCCGGAAAAGATTCGATCAATTTACCGTCGAGACGATAGCCCGTGCAGACTTTTATTTCATTGAGCGCGTCGAGCACGTCCAACTTCGTCAGCGCGACTGAAGAAAAGCCGTTGATGTCGGCGGCATAGCGCGTGGCGAAGGCGTCGAACCATCCACAGCGGCGCGGGCGTCCCGTCGAGGAGCCGTACTCGCGTCCGCGCTCGCGTATCAATTGTCCCATTTCCGCTTCGCCTTCGAGCATCTCCGTCGGAAAAGGGCCTTCGCCGACGCGCGTCGTGTATGTGCGCACGATGCCGAGCACACCCGTAATGCGATGCGGCGCAAGGCCTGTGCCGACGCTTGCGCCGCCCGCCGTCGTGCTTGAAGATGTGACGAACGGATATGTGCCGTGATCTACGTCGAGCAAGGTGGCCTGCGCGCCTTCGATAAGAATAGAGCGGTCTTCGCGCGCGGCCTCGTTCAGGTAATGCGTCGTGTCTGTGATAAAGGGCGCGAGGCGTTCGATGAGTCGCGTTGTGTCGTCGAAAATCTGATCTGCATCGAGCGCTTCGCCGCCGTAGGCGACGATAATGCGGTTGGCGTCTTCGAGATTTCTTTCGATGCGCGAACGCAAAACTTCCGGTACCAGCGCGTCTGCCGTGCGAATGCCGCGCCGTCCTGCTTTGTCTTCGTAAGCGGGGCCGATGCCGCGCAGGGTTGTGCCGACGCGTTCGTTGCCGAGCCGCTCTTCGCTCGTGTGGTCGAGCGCGCGATGGTATGGAAGAATCAAATGCGCGCGGGAACTGACGAGCACGCGCTCCGGTGTGACTTCGAGTCCCTGCTCCATCAACCGATCCGCTTCCTCGAAAAAGGCTTTCGGATCGATCACCATGCCGTTGCCGAGCACGCATATTTTCCTTGGATGAATAATGCCGGAAGGCAGCAAATGAAGCACAAAGGATTCGCCTCCGACCTGCACGGAATGCCCCGCGTTGTGGCCGCCCTGATAGCGCGCGACGACATCAAAGCGCTCGCTCAAAAGGTCAACGATCTTGCCTTTTCCTTCATCGCCCCACTGGGCACCGATGACGACAATAATCATAAGTCATAAGTCAGAAGTCAGGATAAAGTCTTATCGCCTTATTATTCTGTCTTCTGTGTGCTGACTTCTGAATACTATTTTGGTCAGCTTGCTTTCTCTAATTTGACGGGTTTCTCTATGAAATAGAAACTGCATGTGCCGCGCACTTCTTCGAGGTCGCGCTTTTCGAGCGGGAAGAGACGGCACTGGTTCGGGCGGTCTTCATAAATGCCGCAGGCAGATGTGCCGTCATCGTGCTTTTTGAGAAACGGGCACTTGAAGAGAATTTCGCAGCACGCGCCGCAACGATTACATTCGCCCTGCCGCAGCGCGAGCATGTCTATGACTTCCTGCTTGCGGAAATTCGCGTGGACGAAGCGGCGCACTTTGCCGCCTACTTGTCGTGCGCGGAATTTTGCGTCGTCCACCGCGCGCAGTCGCCGCGCCGCCGCAAAACGCTCTTCAAGCAGGCGCTGCTTTGCCGTCATCGCAGCGCGATTGTTGCGCACAGGTTTCATGGAAAATACCGGCGATAAGGAAAGATGACGCGCACGCGCCGGATACACGATACATGCCGTGCGGTGCGGTGCGCGCCATCTCTTTTGATGTGTACTGCTTTAAGCGCTCTTCTGCGCAGAAGATGTGACATGCTTATCGAGCATTCTCGAAATCGCATCTTTGCTCGTTGCGCCGACAACGCGTTCTTCTTCGCGTCCGCCCTTAAAGAGAATCAAGGTCGGGATGCCTTTAATACCGTAGCGCTGCGACACGCCCGGATTCTCGTCCACGTTAAGTTTGACGACTTTCGCGTTGCTCGCATACTTTTCCGCGACTGCTTCGACAGTCGGCGCAAGCATACGGCACGGCGCGCACCATGCCGCCCAAAAATCCACCAGCACGGGTTTGTCCGCTCCGAGCACGTCCTGCTCGAAGGATTGATCGCTGACATCCGTTACATTCTCAGCCATTTTTGTTTCTCCTTAAATCTACTTGTTTAATTGCGCGGTGTCCTTGCATACCGGACGCCAGCGCAAAACTTCTGGCGCGCCCGGTCGGGTTGTCGCCGTAAATTCTATTGGCAATCATTTAACTGCCTGCCATCGCGCGGTAGAGTTGCATGTAGCGCCCGGCTGCCGCGTGCCATGAATTGTCCGCGCGCATTCCGTTCAGTTGAATCTTGCGCCATGTCTCCGGTTCTCTATAACAGTAGAGCGCTTCGCCGATTTTTTCAAGCAGCGCGGAGGCCGTGTAGTTTTCAAACTTGAAGCCGTTGCCCCTGCCACTCGCACGGTCGAAATCCTGCACGGTATCGTCCAGCCCGCCGGTTGCCCGCACGACAGGCACAGTGCCGTAACGTGTGCTGTACATTTGATTCAGTCCGCACGGCTCGTAAAGCGACGGCATCAGGAAAATATCCGCGCCCGCTTCGATTTTGTGTGCCAGTGTTTCGCTGAAGCCTTTGTAGATGCCCACCTGACGCGGAGCAAAGTCGCGCAGCCATTGCAAAAAATCTTCATACTCCTGCGCGCCCGATCCGAGCGCAATGAACACGGCGTTCATCTCCAGCATTCGCACGGCGGCCTCGCGTATTAGATCGTAACCCTTCTGCGCGATTAAGCGCGACACGGACGCGACGACGGGACGCAACATATTTTCTTCGGGCAATCCGAAGGCGCGCAGCACATCGAGCTTGCACAGCTTTTTGCCGGAAAGATCATTCGCATCGTAGTGCGCCGCGAGATGCGCGTCAGTCGCCGGATTCCACATCTCGTAGTCCACGCCGTTCGTGATACCGACGAGGCGATCACTTCGCGCGCGCAGAATCCATTCGAGGCCGTGCCCGTGTTCCGCGTGCTGAATTTCGAGCGCGTAGCGACGGCTGACAGTCGAAAGCATGTCGCTCGCCATCAGTCCGGCTTTCAGAGCAGATGCCGCGCCGTCCGCTAAAAACAGATTTCGATCTTCCCCTGAACCGAAGCCCAGACCGGGCAGGGCAGCCGGATCAAAAACGCCTTGATACGCCAAGTTGTGTATGGAAAAAAGCGTGCGCGTGTTTGCGAAGTATGGATCAAAGCGGCGGCGCGCGTGTATTTCGGCGGCGGCGAAACCGCAGTGCCAATCATTGCCGTGAACGATGTCGGGCGGCGCGCTTATTCGTTTGCAGAGCGCGAGCGCGGCGCGGCAAAAAAAAGCGAAGCGTTCGTGATCGTCCGCGTAGCCGTAAATGCCGGGACGCGCGAAATATTCCGGCGCGTCTATGAGAAATGTCGGAGCGCCTATCGCTTCGCTGTACCAGACGCTTGCACGGCGCGCGCCGTGCGGCCATTCGACTTCCAGATTATCAATGATCCGGCCATTCAACGAACGGCGCTCGATCTGCTCGTAAAGCGGCAGCACCAGAAAAGCATCCGCGCCGTGTTCGCGTAGGGCTTTCGGCAGCGCGCCCGCCACGTCCGCCAACCCGCCGGTTTTAGCGAAGGGCACCGCTTCAGACGAAAGTATGCAGACGCGCAAACGTTCTCCGTGCGACGCTTTATGAGACTAAAGAGCGCATCGCAACTTGATTGAATTGATCGAGCTTTGAAACGAAAGTATGCGAAGCCGACGTGCTTTTGTCAAGAAAGAGGCATAAGAAAGAGGAAGATGCCGGATGCCAGATGTTGGTTAATGATGGAAACTAACATCTAACATCTAGCATCCGGCATCTTCCCTTATGTTTGCATCGACGACAAAAAGTCTGCGTTGGATTTCGATTTCTCGAGGCGTTCGAGCACGACTTCCATTTGTTCGACGGGCGAGAGCGGGTTGAGCACGCGGCGCATCACCCACACACGGCTGAGGTCTTCTTTGCTGAGCAAGAGTTCTTCCTTGCGCGTGCCGGAGCGCTGCAAATCAATCGCCGGGAAAAGGCGTTTGTCGCTCAGGCGGCGGTCAAGATGAATTTCGCAATTGCCTGTGCCCTTGAATTCTTCAAAGATCACGTCGTCCATGCGCGAGCCTGTGTCTATGAGAGCGGTGGCGATGATCGTTAAGCTTCCGCCTTCTTCGATGTTGCGCGCGGCTCCGAAAAAGCGTTTCGGGCGTTGCAGTGCGTTCGAGTCGATACCGCCGGAAAGAATCTTGCCCGAAGGCGGCACGACCGCGTTGTGCGCGCGCGCAAGGCGTGTGATCGAATCGAGTAGAATCACCACGTCGCGTTTATGTTCGACGAGGCGCTTGGCCTTTTCGATGACCATGTCTGCGACCTGTACGTGGCGCGTCGGCGGCTCGTCGAAGGTCGAAGAAATAACTTCGCCGTTGACCGAGCGCTGCATGTCCGTGACTTCTTCCGGGCGCTCGTCGATCAGTAAAACGATGAGTGTGACTTCAGGGTGATTCAGCGTGACGGAGTTGGCGATGGTTTGCAGCAGCATGGTTTTGCCTGTGCGCGGCGGAGCGACGATCAATCCGCGCTGGCCTTTACCGATGGGCGTCACAAGGTCTATGACGCGCGCCGACAAATTATCTTTGTCTAGTTCCATGCGTAACTGCTCTTCCGGATAGAGCGGCGTCAAATTGTCGAAGAACACTTTTTCTCTGGCTTGATCCGGCGCTTCAAAATTGATCGCTTCGACCTTGATAAGAGCGAAGTAGCGCTCGCCTTCTTTCGGCGGGCGAATCTGTCCGCTGACGGTATCGCCCGTGCGCAAATCGAATTTGCGTATCTGCGAAGGCGAAACGTAGATGTCGTCGGGGCCGGGCAGATAGTTGTATTCGGGAGCGCGAAGGAAGCCGAAGCCGTCCGGCAAAGTTTCAAGCACGCCTTCGGAGAAAATAAGTCCGCTCTTTTCCGTTTGCGCGGCGAGGACTTTGAAAATAAGTTCCTGCTTGCGCATCCCTGTCGCGCCGGGCACATCCATGCCCTTGGCGATTCCCGTGAGCTTTGAAATAGACATTTCCTTCAGCTCTGCGATATTCAGGAGTTCGCCGTCTTTCAGTTCTCTGATAGCGGAGTTTTCCGTTTCAGTCTCCGGCATCGTCAATTGTGCGTCTTCTTCGACGACGGCGGTGGCGGTGTCCTTGGCAGCGGCTTTGTTATTGCCGTTGGTGGCAGTGGTTGTGGTGTTGTTGCTGCTGGCGCGTGGGCGCGGTGTGCGTTGTGACATTTCGATTATTCTTCCATGCGGCGCTTTCGTTTATGAAATTGGCCGCGACGTTTAGTGCCTTGCGGTGTGTTCCTGCTTCTTGCGGTTAGTGGCGGCGCATTGACTCATCAATTCGTTGACTTTTTGGAAATGGCCGCCCGGCATGTAAGTAATTGATTGAGACGGAAATCGGATGAAATTTATGTACGGAAGTTTGCGTGTCTGGCGGCGCATTTAGGAGGCGTGCGGGCCGCCTTGTTTTCAACGCATCATGCGCTGGCTGACGGGTTCACTTCAACTTAAAAACTCGCGGTTGAAACTTCTCTAAAGTTATTACGGATTCATTCGTGTTGATTGTTAAGCGGCGGTTGGATGCTTGGCCTCGCTACCGGCGTGGCCTGCACTTTCAATCGCGCTTTAACCATTAGCTCGTATGAACCATTAGCTCGTATGCGAAAAATTTATGCAACAATCAATGCTTTTTCAATTGCCCGCCAGATTTCGTCGCGTCCCTTTTTTGTTGTTGCGGAATAAGCTATCACGTTTTCCGTATTCATCAAATGACGAACACGCGCGATGCTTTTTCGCAAATCGTTTTGAGAAAGCTTGTCGGATTTCGTGGCAACGATAAGTTGCGGCTTCATGTGGTGCTGAAGCCAATCGTGAAGCTGCAAATCAAGTGTTGTGGGTTCGTGACGCGAATCTACGATCTGAATTGATAGCATAAGCCGCGTGCGTTTGGCAAGGTAGTTTTCCGCCATCTCGCCCCACGATTGCTTAATTTCCTTCGGCACGCGCGCGTAGCCGTAACCGGGAAGGTCTACGAAATGGAAACGCTTGTTGAGCAAAAAGAAATTCAAGGACTGAGTTCTGCCCGGCGTCGAAGAAGTGCGCGCGAGTCCTTTGACGCCGAGCAGGGAATTCATCAAACTCGATTTGCCGACATTCGAGCGCCCCAGAAAAGCTATCTCCGGCAACTCCACGCGCGGCCAATCATCTTCGGTAAACGCGCTTTTAACGAATTCGGCGCTCGTAATCTTCATAACAAACAGTGGACAGTAGCCGGTGGTCAGTGTTCAGTAGAAATGCGGCGAGGCGGCGTAGCATTACTTCAAGATACGTTTCTATTATTCGCTGCTTACTGTCCACTGACCACTATGCCTACGCTTTGGCGGCTGATTCCTTGCGCGCCGCTTCCGCCCAACTCTTCATGCGCTCGCGCAGCGCGGCCAGACGCTCATTGACGTTCGGCATTCGCGTGACGAGTTTTTCGAGATGCGCGTAAGCGTGCGGCGAGTGAAACATCTCGCGCAGTTCTGCCATGTACGGTTCAAGCTTGGCATATACGAGTATGTGTTCGCCGTTCGCGTCGTTGAACATTTGTTCGTCAATTGCGCCGTTGTTGACGAAGGAGGCGGCCATCTCCCAGTAGCTCGTGACCATGCGGTAATAAGCGCCGCTGCGCTCGTCCATGATGGCGCTTACAAAGTCCTGCGCGCTTTCAGGATTAAAGTCGCGTGCGAACCAATTGCGCGCCTTGCGCATTGTATCCTCGCGCCTGAGATCGTAGAGTTTGAGAATTAATTTGGCGTCTTCGGTTTTTTCGCTCATCGTCTTTTCTCCGTAGGAATGAGTGCCGGAAGAATTCTCCGGCAGTCGTGTTGATAAAGTGATTCGGGATTTTACTGCGTAAAGGGCGCGGCGGCAAACGAGGCGGGACTGTTTATCGAAAGCACTGTTTATAAACAATGAGCGCGAGCATTGCAATTGCGGCAACACTCGCGCTCATTCGCAGATGATTCATTCAGCGGGCGTGCCGACTCCATGCGGCGGCGGTTCCGTCGTCCACAGTGGCGGCGTCTTGGCCTCTTCGGTGGTCGTCGCCGTTGCGTCTATCGGGCACGCTTCTTCGAGAGCGAGCGCCAGCACTTCATCAATCGTCTCGACAAAGTGTACTTCCATCAATCCGCGAACTTCTTCAGGCACTTCGACTAAATCCTTTTCGTTGTCCTTCGGCATGATGATCGTCGTGATGCCGAAGCGATGCGCCGCGAGCAGTTTTTCTTTGACGCCGCCGATGGGCAGCACGCGCCCGCGCAAAGTTATCTCGCCGGTCATCGCCACTTCCTTGCGCACGGGAGCGCGCGTCAATGCCGATGCCATCGCCGTCGCTAATGTAATACCGGCGGACGGGCCGTCCTTCGGTATCGCGCCTTCGGGAATGTGTATGTGCAGATCGCGCTTGCGTATAAAATCAAGGCTCATGCCGAGACGTTCGGCGCGCGCCTTAATGCACGTCAGAGCAGTCTGCGCGGACTCCTGCATGACTTCGCCGAGCTTGCCGGTTAAAGTGACATTGCCGCGCCCGTTCGTGAGCGTCGCTTCGATCTGCAAGACTTCGCCGCCGACTTCCGTCCATGCAAGTCCGGTTGCAAGCCCGACTTCGCTTTCCGCCGCCACACCTTGCTGCCGGAATTTAATAGGGCCGAGCATCTCGCGCACTTGTTCCGCCGTGATGATTTCCTTGAACTCTTCGCCCGTGCTCGCGGCGACGAGCTTGCGCGCCACCTTGCGACAGCACGAACCGATCTCGCGTTCTAAGTTGCGCACGCCCGCTTCGCGCGTGTAGTGGCGTATGATTTCCAGCAAGCCTTCGTCCGCCCATTCAAGCTGTTCGGGCTTGATGCCGTTGGCTTCGGCCTGCTTTGTCACGAGATGCTGTTTGGCAATCTCTAATTTCTCACGCTCCGTGTAGCCGGATAAACGCAGTATCTCAAGTCGATCCTGCAAAGCCGCAGGTATCGTGTGAAGCACGTTCGCCGTGGCGATGAAAAACACTTTCGAGAGATCGTATTCGACATCGAGGTAGTGATCCTGAAACGAATTGTTTTGTTCAGGGTCGAGCACTTCCAGAAGCGCAGACGATGGGTCGCCGCGAAAATCCGCGCCGAGCTTGTCCACTTCGTCGAGCAGAATCAGCGGATTGGTTGTCCCCGCCTTTTTCATCATTTGAATGATCTGGCCGGGTAGCGCGCCGATGTACGTTCGGCGGTGGCCGCGAATCTCCGCTTCGTCGCGCACGCCGCCTAAAGAGAGACGAACGAACTTTCTACCCGTCGCGCGCGCGATGGATTTGCCGAGAGAAGTTTTGCCGACTCCGGGCGGGCCGACGAAGCACAAAATCGAGCCTTTCGGATTCTTTACGAGCTGGCGCACGGCGAGATATTCGAGAATGCGATCCTTGATTTTCTCGAGGCCGTAATGGTCTTCGTCCAAAACTTCTTCGGCCTTTTGTAAGTCGCGTATCTCTTTTGATTTCTGTTTCCAAGGCACGCTCAAGAGCCAGTCAATGTATGTGCGCGAGACGGTTCCTTCGGCGGACATCGGCGGCATCGCTTCGAGGCGGTGGAGTTCCTGCATGGCCTTTTCCTTGGCTTCGTCGGACATGCCCGCGTCTTCGATCTTCTTTTTCAATTCTTCGAGTTCGGCCTTTTCATCCTTGCGGCCAAGCTCTTTGTGAATCGCCTTCATCTGCTCGTTCAGGTAATACTCCTTCTGCGCCTTTTCCATCTGTTTCTTGACGCGCGTCTGGATTACCTTATCGAGTTGTCGTTTCTCCAACTCGCCTTCAAGCAGTTCGATCAAGCGTTGCAGGCGTGCCTGCGCGGAAAAGATTTCCAACAGCCCTTGCTTGTCTTCGACGGAAATGCGCAGTTGGGAAGCGAGCGCGTCCGCCAGATGCGACGGGTCTTGATTGCGCAGAGCGGTTTGCAATGCGTCGGTCTGCGCATCGGGCGCAAGACGCAAATGCTGTTCGACGAGTTGATTGATGCGCGCGACGAGGGCATCGAGGCGCACGCCCGCTTCCGAAGCTTGCGGCGCGCGGCGAACAATCGCTGTGAAGGCTCCGTTGTCGTTTTCGACGCGCACGGTGGTGGCGCGCTCGCGGCCTTCGACGACGACTTTGATCTGTCCGTTGTCCTGCTTTTGCGATTGCAGAATGCGCCCCAAGGTTCCGATGCTGTAAACCTGTTCGGGCGTCGGCTCGTCAATCGTCGCATCGTGTTGTGTGGCGAGAAAGATTGTGCGATCACCGGCCAACGCTTCTTCGAGAGCGCGCACGGAACCGGGACGGCCAATCTTAAACGCGACTTTGGTGAACGGGAAAATTACGACATCGCGGATCGGAACCATCGGGTAACGCGCGATGTCTGTGGGGGTGCGGTCTGTGTATTCTTCCATATTTCTAATTCGACTCTTTCGTTCAAGTACCATACAAAGGCGCGAAGGGCGAGCCGCTCTCCATGTCGTCTCGCCCTCTCACGCGAACTAAACTTAATTGTAAAACATTTCAGAAAAGCGCGCCACTAACCGAAAAAGATTATGGCTTATGGAAGCAATTCGCCCATCTGTCGCCGCATGTAATTTCTGGCCTTTTCCGGTGTGCTAACTTCCCTGACGAATTCAAGGTTTCTCAAAGACCATTGCTCATGGTCTCTTCTTATTTTCTCGAACATTACACCGTAATCTCCGGTTTTAATATTGAACTCATAGACTACGCCATCATCCCTTTGACATCCGGTTTTACCATACTCATCCGTTATCATTCGCGCATCGAGAGCGCCATCCTCTCTTGCGCATCTAAGTTTATCTAACGTCATGCTCCGAGCGTCCCAATCCCGACCTGTCATTTGCGCGGCTTCGTAAAGTTTGTGCAGGTTATCTTCTCTTAATTGTGAGACAGGGATTACTTGTTTATCTAAGCCGGGCGGATGATAAAAGAAAGTCCATGCTGCATACGCCGACACGCCGACGACGAACATCGACAACATAACTATAAGGCGAGCGGTGAAACGGTGCATGTTTCTCTCCTTAAAAATATATACGGCTTAGCTTACGTGCGCCATCAGTCGAACAAGTAGGCCAGCATACGCAAACCTCCCGGCCTCAATTTTCTACCAGAATAGAAGCTTAGGCCGCTGCGCCGTCAACGCCTGCGAGACCTTCGCCGGGAATGGCGCGGTGGCGTTCGACCATCTCCGAGGTGATGACGAATTCTTTGAGGCGCTTTTGCGAGGGCAGTGTGTACATCGCGTCCAACAACAAATCTTCGAGGATCATCATCAATCCGCGTGCGCCGACTTTGCGTTCGACGGCTTGGCGTGCGACGGCTTTAAGGGCGTCGTCCGTGAATTTGAGGCGGACATTGTCGAACTCGAAGCGCTTTTGATATTGCTTGACGAGGGCGTTCTTCGGCTCTGTGAGAATCTTGATAAGGGCGGCTTCGTCCAGTTCGTGTAGCACGCCGCAGACGGGCAGGCGTCCGACGAATTCCGGGATCAAGCCGTAGCGCACGAGGTCTTCGGGTTGCGTGGCGGATAAAGCCTCCGCGTTGCGATGCGCGCCCGATTTAACTTCGGCGTGAAAGCCCATCGACTTGTTGCGCAGACGCCTTTCGACGACCTTTTCCAAGCCGACGAACGCGCCGCCGCAGATGAAGAGAATGTTCGTCGTATCGATTGGGAAAAATTCTTGATGCGGATGCTTGCGCCCGCCCTGCGGCGGCACGTTGGCGATGGTGCCTTCGAGAATTTTTAGAAGCGCTTGCTGGACGCCTTCGCCGGACACGTCGCGCGTGATCGAAGGGTTTTCGTCTTTGCGGCAAATCTTATCGACTTCATCTATGTAGATGATGCCTTGCTGCGCGCGTTCGACATCGCCGCCCGCCGCCTGAAGAAGTTTCAGGACGATGTTCTCGACATCTTCGCCGACATAGCCTGCTTCGGTGAGCGTCGTCGCGTCAACGATGGTGAAGGGAACAGAGAGCATACGCGCGAGGGTTTGCGCGAGAAGTGTTTTGCCGGTTCCGGTCGGGCCAATCAGGAGGATGTTGGATTTTTGGATTTCGACATCCGAGCGGCGGCGCGCAATCTCTATGCGTTTGTAGTGCTGGTAGACGGCGACGGCGAGACGCTTTTTCGTTTCTTCCTGCCCGATGACGTATTCATCGAGGAAGCCTTTAATCTCGTTGGGCTTCGGCAAAGGCGGACGCGTGGCGACGGATTCGGCGTTCTGGTCGTCTGTGATGATCTCGTTACAGATGTCTATGCACTCGTTGCAGATATAGACGGTGGGGCCTGCAATAAGTTTCTTTACTTCGTTCTGCGACTTGCCGCAAAACGAACAGCGCAACGTGTCATCGGTTCGTCGTACCATAAATTTTTAGAGAGGACTCAATTGGAAATTAATCAAACCGGGAATGGTAAATACGAAAATGATGAATAAAAGCTGCTTGCTTCGATTCACCATCGCCGTTCGTCTGCCTGAATAGCGCTTTGTGCTCTACGCTTCTCTGTGGGCGATTACTTCATCAATCAAGCCGTATTCCTTCGCCTGCGCTGCGGACATAATCTTATCGCGCTCGACATCGCGTTCGACAACATCAAAAGGCTGGCCTGTGTGCTTGGCGATAATGCGTGAAGTCAATTCGCGCATACGCAGAATTTCTTCGGCCTGAATGCGTATGTCCGTCGCTTGTCCCTGCGAGCCGCCCGATGGCTGGTGAATGAGTATGCGTGAGTTGGGGAGCGCAAATCGTTTGCCTTTCGCGCCCGCCAGCAAAAGGAGCGCCGCCATCGACGCGCATTGCCCGACGCAGATCGTCGTCACGTCCGGGCGTATGAACTGCATGGTGTCGTAGATGCCCATGCCCGCAGTGATCGAACCGCCGGGCGAATTGATATAAATATTGATGTCGCGCTCGGGGTCTTCGGCTTCGAGGAAGAGAAGCTGTGCGACGATCAGATTGGCGATTTGATCGTCAATCGGCGTGCCGAGAAAAATAATGTTGTCTTTCAAAAGGCGCGAGTAAATGTCGAAGGCGCGTTCGCCTCTGGCCGTTTGCTCGACCACCATCGGAACTAAAGCCATACCTCTTTTGAACCTTTCAAATCTGTTGGAAGCAACTAACGATTGGTGCTTCAGTTAAAGCTCGAAACGAAGTTTGCGCTTGCCGCTCGGAGTTTGTTTGCTGTGCCTTCGCGTGTGAATGTCGAACGAAGAAAAGTTCACGCTTTCGCGTCGTCTGCTTTTTCGCTTTCCGGCGCGGCATGTTCAGCGGTTGCAGCTATCTCTTGAGCGCCGTGCGATGCTTCGTTCGCTTCGTTTTCAATCGGCGTTTCGTCGCGCCATTCTTCGTCGGTGATGCGCGCGTTTTCAACGATAATGTCCATTGCTTTACGATTACGCAATCTGTCGGCGATGCTACGTTCGCCTCCCTGCTTTGTCAAGGCAGCACGCACTTGATCCGGCGTTTGTCTTGAGGCTTCGCTAAGGCGCGCAATCTCTGCTTCGATCTCTTCGTCGCTCGTCTCTATATTTTCCTTTTCCGCAATCTCTTCAAGGAGCATTGCGCCGCGCACATCTGCCGCCGCAGGCTCGAGCAAAGACTCGCGCAGTGCCTCCCAATCCATCTGCTGCGTGCGCGGGTCAATGCCGCGCATCATCATGTCGCGCGCGATTGTTTCGAGCCGCTGGTGCGTTTGATGTTCGACAAAGGTTTGCGGCACTTCAAACGGATGCGCTTCGATTAGTTTACGCATCACTTCTTCGCGCACGCTGCTCTCGGCTTCGGCCTTTGCGCGCTGGTTCAAGTCTTCACGGATTTTCTCGCGCAGCACGGCAAGCGACTCATACTCATCGCCGATGCTCTTTGCCCATTCATCATCGGCTTCCGGCATTTCCTTGCGGCGCACGGCTGTGATCTTCGCCGTGTACTCGACTGTTTTTCCAGCCAGTCCCTTCGACGAGAAATCTTCCGGGTAATGAACCGTAAATTTCTTTTCCTCGTCGGCGCGCACGCCCATCAGATTATCGTTGAATTCCTGCTGCACGCCTTCGCCGCCGAGCACTACGTCAACATCCTCAACATTGATGTCTTCGGCTTCGGGCGTTTGTGTAAACTTGCCGTTAAATGTCGCCGTGACAGTGTCGCCCGTTTCCGCGCCGCGATCTTCAACGGGCTGCAACGAAGCCGATGCTTCACGCAGGCTTTCCAGCACGTGTTCGACGTCCGCATCCGCGACAGGGCGCGTGCGTCTGGCGGCTTCGATGGTTTTGTATTCGCCGAGTTCTATTTCCGGCAATACTTCGACATGCGCGTGAAGGCTGATCGGTTCCGCGCCGAGCTTTTCCAGCCCTGCCGTTTCGTTCAAGTGCAAATCGGGTTCGCCGATGACGTTAAGGCTCTTTTCGGTGATCGCGTCGGAGACGGCCTGCGGCACAAGCTCGCGCAAGACTTCGCTGCGAATCTCGTCTTTGAAACGCGTGCGGACAACCGAGACGGGCGCGCGGCCTTTGCGAAAGCCGGGCACTGCGGCCTGCTTCGCGTACATCTCGCTGATGCGATCAAAAGCGGCGCGCACGGTGTCCGCCGGAATCTCTATTGCGAGTTCCTTGCGCGTTGCGGAAACATCTTTAAGATCAACTTTCATAAAACGTAGAAGCCCGTGCGAAGCGCGCCGTAGAATCGCAACGCCAGCAGCAACGGGCAGCCTTTCTTAATCAAAGAAAATTACTGGATTCAAAATTTCGGAAACTAAAACTTGTGATGCGAAAGGGGGGACTCGAACCCCCACCCCTTGCGGGACAAGTTCCTAAGACTTGCGCGTCTACCGGTTTCGCCACTTTCGCAGATAACTTGTTACTCACCACGTTTCGCACGACGTTGGCCGTTGTTTTCAACACCGCTTCCGGCGTGCATCTTTGCAAATCGCTCGCGCAACAAATAGTTATATTACAACCGCCCTGCATCAGGCAATTTGGCGAATCGCCGAGAGTAAAATATTGCGCGCCCGATGTCTAGCGGGCGGTGGCTCGAAACGAGCGCGGCGTGATACGCTTAAGCGTCGCTTGCCGGTGTGCGGGCGCGGCACAGAGAATTGCGAAATGGTATTGATAAGTTGAAAGAGTTTTAGAAGCAGGCGGGCGATTTGAAAGGAAGCAAGATAAATGAACGACTACGATGAAGCGTTCGGTGAAATCATCGGCGGCGGGGACGATGAAGATCAAAACGAAATTGATTTATTGACGGCGGACGATGAGGAAGATGACGACGACGGCGCGGACTACGGCGCAGACGATGAAGAAGAGGATGATGTCGCCATCCGCACGGTCGTAATGGCGAAGGAAGATTTGATGGCATTGTTGTGCCTGAAAACTTCGCCGCGCGGCGGCATCGTCGTGCGCGTCGATCCACGCGAACAGCGTCCCGCCGCGCAGGTTTACGACGAAGGCGCAATTGCCGCCAAGTGGTTCAACAAAAGTGTCGCGACCAGCAGACGCAACGGCTGGCAAGTGCTTTACGACGGCGAACCGGCGTTTGGATAAACAAGAAAGAGGAAAGGGAAAGTGTCTGCGTGAAGCATTTATCCGACCTCTCGCCCTCGGCTTTTCGCTTCTCACCTTCGTTCTTTCTTGCGGCAAACAGGCGGCGTTGGAGTGTCCCGATGGGATTGCTCTGCGCCGCCTTCGCCGTGCAATTGCTCGCCGGTTTCAGGCCAGACCTGACAGAGCGCCTTTACAGTCGCGGGCTTTACACGCACCTCGCGCAATACGTTGCATTCAGCAATAAGTTTTTCAGTTTTTCCGTCGCAGAATTGTTTGTGATTTTGTTGCTTTCTGGAAGCATCGCGGGCGCAGTGTGGCTTGCGCGCGAAATCCTTTTGCGACGCATTGAGTGGAAAAAGTTTCTGCCGCTGTGCGCGGTGAGTTTGCTCTGGGCGGCGAGCATTGGCGCACCGCTTTTTCTATTCGTCTGGGGATTGAATTACGAGCGGCAATTGCTGATCGTCAACCTGCAATTGGAGCGGCGACAGGCGAGCGCCGACGAATTGGAAACAATCTGCCGCAGCCTTATCGTAGGCATTAACCAAAACTACGAAGACGCGCACGCGAGCCTTGCGCCGATCAATAATTCTTCTGCCGTCGTTAGCCGTAACACCGCTGCCACTTCTCCGGCAACGAGTGTGACCACTGGGCGCACGCTTTTGCCTTTGAGCCGCGCGCAGCTTTACGAAGCGCTCGAGGCCGCGTATGAGCGCACGCCGCTTCCCGGTGTGGCCGACAACAAAGCGTTCGGACAGCCGAAGCCGATTCGCTTTTCGCGCGTGTTGACGAGGCTCGGCATCTCCGGCATGTTTTTTCCGTTTACGGGCGAGGCAAATTTTAACGCCGAACAGCCCGACTGCGATCTGCCTTTCGCCATCGCTCACGAAATGGCGCACCAAAGAGGCTTCGCGCGCGAGGACGAAGCAAACTTTATCGCCTTTCTCGTCTGCGCAAATTCCACAGATTCTTACGTGCGTTATTCCGGCTACCTCAACAGCCTGTATGTTGTTGGCGCACTCTCGCGCGTCGCGCCGGATCGCACGGCAAACATCTACCGCACGCTCGGCGCTGGTGCGCGCGCAGACCTCTTCGCGCGCTATGTTTTCTGGACGAATTATCAGGGAAAACTAAGTGCAACGAGTTATCTAATCAATAACGCTTACCTGAAAATCAACCGCATCAAATCCGGCGCGAAGAATTACAATGAAGCATACGCGCTGATCGTCGGCTATTACTTGAAGCAGCTTGACGGGAAGGCTGTGTAGGGGCAGCGGCTCGTCCCTGCCCGTCTTGATTGTAATTAACACGGGCAGGGACAAGCCGCTGCCCCTACAATTTGCCTGTCTTATTTGCGGCGATGCTGAGGGTCGTGGTTTGCGATTGCGCGTTGAACTGACGATGAAGCAGAAGCAATGTGAGCGCGCCGATGAATAGAAGCGGTTGGGTCGTGTCGGACTTAACGAGCATCCAATAATGCAGCACGCCGCCCGTTCCGGCGACGTAAGCGAGCTTGTGCAGTTTGCTCCAACGCTTGCCGCCCAAGCGCTTAATCATGTTGTTCGTCGAAGTCGCGGCGAGCGGCACGAGCAGGAAAAAGGTGAGCATTCCGACGGCGATGAACGGGCGTGCGAAAGTGTCCGAGACGATATTCTTCACATTGAAAAACTTGTCGAACCAGAGATACGTGATGAAGTGCAGCAAGGCGTAGAAAAAAGCGTAGAGGCCGATCATGCGGCGAAACTTCGTCAGCCAGTTGTAGCCCGTATACTTGCGCAGCGGCGTCACCGATAAAGACAAAAGCAGAAAAACGAGCGTCAGCATTCCCGTCGTGCGCGTCACGAATTCGAGGGGGTTTGCGCCTAAACGATCATGCGCCGCGTCCCACAAAAGCAACACGAGCGGCACAAGGGAATTTGTGAAAACTAAAAACTTGGTAAACTTGATGTCCGGCACGCTGTCAGCCTTTCAAAAATATCTTTTCAAATCCATGTTTGTGTAAAGGCTTGCGACTTGATCGGCGTAGCCGTTGAACAAACGCGTTTCCCTCATTCCATACTCGCCGATGCGCCGCTCGTTCGATTGCCTGCGCAGATAGCCGATGTGCGGATTGACGTTCGAGTAAAACCCGTATATATCAGGCGCGTATTCGCTCCAAGTCGTTCTCGGCTCCGTCTCCGTCAAGCGAATTTTGACGATTGATTTGATGCTCTTGAAACCGTATTTCCAAGGCACGACGAGACGCAAGGGCGCGCCGTTTTGCGGCAACAATGTTTCACCGTAAATGCCGCTTGCAAGCAGCGTCAAAGGATTCATCGCTTCATCTAAGCGCAAACCTTCGACATACGGGAACGGAATGCCTGCGCCGTTCAAATTCGGCATACGCTTCGGATCGGCGAGCGTTTGAAACGCCACGTACTTCGCCTGCGAATTCGGTTCGACCTGTTCTAAAAGTTTAATGAGCGGAAAGCCGACCCACGGAATTACCATCGACCAGCCTTCGACGCAGCGATGGCGATAAATGCGTTCTTCCGGCGGACTAATGCGCAGAATTTCGTCAAAGTCGTAAACCTTTGGCTTGTTCACTAACCCTTCGACGGTGACTGTCCAAGGGCGCGTGACGAACCCTTGCGCTTCTTCCGCGACGCCGCTCTTGCTCGTCGAAAATTCGTAGTAGTTATTATAATTCGTGATGTCCTCGAACGAAGTCGGCTTTTCGTTCGTCGCCCACGATGGCGCATTCGTTGTGGCTTGCTTTTGCAAGTCCGCGATTTTCACGCTCGGCCTGATGATGCGCGGGCGGACAGCGAACTTGCGATACAAAAGCCCTGTCGCGGTGGTCGTGGCGGCAAGCGCGGCGAGGCGCATAAACGTGCGGCGCGAGAGATAAGTTTTCTCGTCGGTAATCTCGCTGCTCTTAATATCGTCCGGTTTCTTAATTAACATAATGGCTTCGGTAACTTTTGCTTAAACCAAGCTTTACATGGAAAATAATGCGCCCTCGCTCTTTATCGGCTTTGTTCAGGTTAGAGTGTCGCGCCGCTCCTTTCGTTCGCCGTAGCTTTAGAGCGCTTATGAAAACTGTTTCCTCCGCTCCCTGTCTATATGTCGCTGCCGCTAAATTTTATTTCCGAGCGAACTGTTAATAACTTTCATTCGTGAGCGTTTTATGTGTGGAGACGAAATGAAGGAGGATATTGTGCAAGCCGCTGCTGTAACCAACGCCAACGCCGTTCCTGTCGTTAAAGCAACGGATTCAATCGCCCACGCTTCGCAGAATCTGGAGGAATTATTTCGCGCGCACCATCAGCAGATTTTCCGCGCCGCCTATCGCATTACCAACAGCGCAACGGACGCCGAAGACGTGCTGCAAACGATTTTCCTGCGGCTTGTGCGCCGCGAAGAACAAGCGAATCTCGCGCCGAATCCGGGCAGCTACTTTCATCGCGCCGCCGTCAACGCCGCACTCGATTTAATGCGCAGCCGTCAACGCACACCTTCCGTTCCGCTCGATGAATTGACAAATGAATTAATGGAAAGCCCGCGCAGGGGGCCGGAAGGCGCGCGCGCCAGCCGCGAGCTTCGCGTAGTTGTGCAGCAGGCCGTTGCGCGGCTCGGAACAAGCGCTGCCGAGATGTTCACGCTGCGCTATTTCGAGGGCTACGATAATCGCGAAATCGCCGGAATGCTCGGCACGTCGCAAATGGTCGTCGCCGTCGTGCTGCACCGGGCGCGCGCGAAAGTCCGCAAGGAAGTCGGCAAGTTTTTGGAGGTAAACCATGACGCATAGCAATCATAATCCAGATCAAATTTTGAACGAAACATTGTCTGCCATCCGCGACGAAGAACTCGACGCGGCGACGATTGACCGCGCCGCCGAACGCGTGTGGGCGCGCGTCGCACGGAAACAAACCGGCGTGCTTTCGGCAACTTCCACGCCGGACTCCGCTGCTACTGCTGATATCGCCGCTGTTGCTGCCGCCGCTGCTGTATTGCCTGACGGTAATCGCAGTTGCGCGGATTTTCAAAACATGATTCCCGCTTATCTGGACAAGGATTTGTCGGGCGCGCGTTTGTTGTTATTTGAAGACCACACGCGCGAATGTCTCGCCTGCCGCCGTGCCTTAAAGCAAGCGCGCACAGGCACTCCGTCAATGGCAACCGCTGCTCATCCGGCGTACAGCGTTGCCGCAAAGAATCGCATTGCAGCGCGTCGCGATTCCGTTTGGAAATGGGCGATTGCGGCGACGTTCGTGATTGCGTTTGGAGTCGCGGCGATGATGCTTGTCTCGCGCTTTTCATCTTCGGGCGAAGCGCGCGCGGCAAATTTGCAGTGGGCGAGCGGCGAAGTTTACCGGATCGGCGATGCTGAAAGCCGCCCGCTCAAAGTCGGCGAGGCGATTAAATCAAACGAGCGGATTCGCACCGCAAAGGACGCGCGCGCCGTCGTTCGTTTGACGGACGGCTCGCTCGTCGAAATGAAGGAGCGCTCGGAATTCTCCGTGAGCGACAATTCCAAAGGCACGACGATTAATTTAGCGCGCGGCGATGTCATCGTGCAGGCCGCAAAGCAGCATGATCGGCATTTGTACGTTTCGACAAATGATTGTCTCGTCTCCGTGACCGGCACGATCTTCGCCGTCGGCAACGGCACAAAGGGTTCGCGCGTGAGCGTCGTCGAAGGCGAAGTCCACGTCGATCAGGCAGGACGCCGCGAACAGATTCTGCACTCCGGCGATCAAGCTTTAACAAACGAAACGCTCGATCCCGTACCCGTCAAAAACGATATTAATTGGAGCCGCGACGCTGAACGCTACGCCGCATTGCTCACCGAATTTGCGTCCTTGCGCAAGGAACTAAACGAGCGCGTGCCGCGTCCCGGCGTGCGTTATTCAACGAGGCTTCTCGATGCGATGCCCGCCGACACCGTGCTCTACGCGGCGCTGCCGAACTTGGGTCAGACAATCGGCGAATCTTACAAAGTGATGCAGGAGCGCATCAATTCCAACCCGGCGCTGCGTGAGTGGTGGGAGCGCAAAGAATCTTCATCGCGCGGCAAAGAGGGCATGAATGAGATCATCGGAAGAGTGCGTGCGTGGGGCACACAACTCGGCGACGAGATTGCTGTCGGCGCATCTATGAATAGGGAAGGACAGCCCGGCGGCGCACTCGTTCTCGCGGAACTGCACGATCCGTCGAACTTCCGCTCGTTTCTCGAAGAACAAATCAACGCCCTGCAAAACGGCGCGGCGAAGAATGAACCAACCATCAATATTATTGCCGATCCGCTTTCGACAAACGCCGCTGCGAGTGTCCCGCAATCCGCGAAGCGAAATCAGCCGCCGCAGATTTTTGTCTGGCAGCATGATGATTTAATTGCCGTCGCGCTCAATGTGCCGACGCTGCAGAAATTGGCGACTGCGCTGCAAACGCCCGCCGCAAATGATTTCAAAGCGACGCAGTTTTATTCGCGCATCGGTTCGCTTTACAAAGACGGCGCAGGCTTGATCGTCGCCGCCGATCTGCAACGCATCGTTCCGCAGTTGATGAACAATCGCGCCGCGCAAAATGCGGGCGGCAATCGGGTGGCGGGAAACGAGCGCGGCGTGGACGCGGCACGGCAGCTCGGCCTTTTCAATCTCACGAATTTTATTCTTGAGCAAAAGGAAATGAACGGTAAAACGCATTCGCGCGCCGTGCTGTCGTTTGACGATATGCATCACGGCATACAGTCGTGGCTTGCCGCGCCCGGCCCGATGGGGTCACTCGAATACGTTTCGCCGGATGCCACTGTCGTCACCGCCTTTGTCGTCAAAAATCCGGTCTCGCTCGTTGACGATCTGCTCGATTCCTTGAAGACGCTCGATCCGCAAATTGTCCAGCACTTAAACGATTTCGAGCATGAGCACGCGATTAATTTCCGCAATGATTTCGCCGCGCCGCTCGGCGGAGAATTCATGTTCAGCGTGGACGGGCCTGTGCTGCCGACGCCTTCTTGGAAAATGGTCTTTGAGGTTTACGATGCGGCGCGTTTGCAAGCGACGCTCGAACAGGCTGTTGCGGAGTTGAATAAGTTTGCGGCGCAGGAACATCGCAAGGGTTTCGTGTGGGAGCAGGCGGACGCCGGAGCCGGACGCAAATTCTATACGTTGCGTTCCGTTGATGTCGGGATGGAATTAAATTATACGTTCGCCGATGGCTATATGATTCTTGCGCCGAGCCGCGCGCTCGTTGACCGCGCCCTGCGCTTTCGTGAATCGGGCGTGACTTTGCTTCACTCAGCGCGCTTTGCGACAGCCTTGCCGCAGGACGGCAATGCTAACTTTTCGGCGATCTTTTACCACAACCTTGCGCCGCTCGTTGAACCGCTCGCGCAAACAATGGCGGGTATCGGTAGTCGTATGCCGAAGGAGCAGTCTGAAGCTTTGAAATCTTTTGCTGCGACAACTGCGCCGACGCTCGCATATGCGCGCGCTGAAAACGACGGGATCATCTTTGCGACGGACACAGACAGCAACAGTCCGTTCGGCTTGAGTCCGGCGACGCTCTTGGGCATTCCCGGCGCATTCGGCATCGAGCACATCATGGAAGAATCAATAAACAAGCGAGGCGCGCAGCATTAGCCTGCACCGTGCATAGAAATAAATGAGGGTAAAGCGAAAAAAGATTAAACTGCGCGGACGCATTTATCGTTAATCTTGATGAACATCCTGACAAAACGAATCGTTACGAACATCAAAGGAGTGAAATGATGCGTAGACAATTGAGCGTTTTATTATTCGTGGCGGCGCTGGCGACAACCGGCTGCGCGCGTATGATCGCCGGAGAATCGCAGCATGGAGACCGCGACTTGAAGGAGAGCGACGAGATGCGGCAAAGCTATCAACTCACGCCGGGAGCGCGCGTCGAAGTGGCGGGCATCAGCGGCATGGTGAAGATTGAAACGGCGAACACGGATACGGCGGAAATCTCAATCGTGCGTTATGCGGCGACCCGCGCGGCGCTCGATCATCACAGAATCACTGTCGATCACTCGGCAGACAGTTTGACGGTGCGTGGTGAAAGGGATGATTCTTCGGTTCACTCCATGCTGGCGCATCTTTTCACGCGCAGCAACGAAGTGCGTCAGGAAGTAACGCTCAAATTGCCGCGCCGCGTCCAACTCTTCACGAACGGCGTCAACGGGCGCGTGACGATTGGCGAAGTGGATGGCGCAGTTGCGGTGCATGGCGTCAATGGCCGCGTTGAAATCGCGCAGGCGTCGGATCATGCTGAAGTCAACGGCGTGAACGGCGGCGTCACGATGACGCTGGCGCAACTCGGAGAAAAGGGTGTTAGCATTCACGGCGTCAACGGCGGTATCGAACTCCGTTTCGCGGGTGATGTCAACGCGAGCGTCGATGTACACGGCATCAACGGCAGCGTGCGTTCGGATGCGCCCGACATCATCGTTGAAAAAGAACGGGGCAATCGCTCAAACGTCACCGCCCAGATCGGCAAAGGCGGCGCGCCCATCAGCCTACACGGTATCAATGGCGGCGTGCGATTGTCGCGCCTGACAACAACCGCAGCCGGTTCAGTTGAAAATGCGAATGGACAAACAAAGAAAACTGCCTCCGCTGCCGACGATGATTCCGATGATTCTAAAGAGGATGATGAATAATGACGTTGACAAAGAGAGTCGCGGGATTTTTATGCAGCGGAAAAATCGTTCTTCCTTTATGCCTTTGTTCGGCGTTTGTGTTCCAAGGCTGCACGCGTGTGGAAGGCGTGTTGCTTGGCCGCGTTGAAACTACAATCGAAGATCATGCGGTAGTGGTCACGGATTGTTACCAGATCGGCGGCGACCAAAAAATTGAGACCGTCGAAACATCTGCGCAAGGCGTAACTTATAAATATGCTCCGTGCCGCGATGCCGTTATATTCATCAAGCGCGGCGAGTTGATCGTCAATGGTAAATCTTACGGAATGCTCGGCAAGCATGATGCGGTGACAGTCGATCATGGAAAAGTTTTGATTAACGAAAAGGAGGCCGCAGAAATCGCCAGCAAATAGTTTGATGATGTTTGTCTAAGTTCTGTAAACATTTCATCAATTGCCATTAGTGCTGTGCAATTTAAGGTTTTTGAATTGCCTCCAGCTTTAGCTGGAGAAGCAGAGTGCGAAAAAGATTTTGGCTTTAGCCGAATTGTTCGGCTAAAGCCGATAAATTCTTAGCCTTGCTGTCCACTAGCTGAAGCTAGTGGTAATTCAAAAAGCATAGTGTCAACAACCTGATTCAACGATGTCCGCGATAACTGTGAAACCATTTATCGAGCTTGACGATTTAAGCGTTCGCTTCGGCAAGCGCGAAATTCTGCAAAGCTTGCGCGCGTCTCTCATGGGGCGCGCCGTCGGGCTATTAGGGCCGAACGGCGCGGGCAAAACGACGCTCATCCACACGCTCTTGGGTTTTCATCCGCCATCAAAAGGCACGGCGCGCATCTTCGGGCAGGACATCAAAACGAATACGAAGCAACTGCGCGCGCTCATCGGTTACATGCCGGAGCGCGATTCGTTTATTGCCGGAATGACGTGCGTGCATTTCGTTTCCTTGATGGCGCAATTGTCCGGCCTTCCCGCATCGGCGGCGCTCGAACGCGCGCATGAATCGCTTTTTTATGTTGGCCTCGGCGAAGCGCGTTACCGCAAGCTCGAAACGTATTCGCTCGGCATGAAGCAACTGGCGAAACTCGCGCAGGCGATTGTTCACGGGCCGCAGTTGATAATATTGGACGAGCCGACGAACGGTCTCGATCCGCCGACGCGCAAGCGCATGATTGATCTAATACGCGACATACGCGACAGCGGCGCGGCGCGCGTCGTATTGTCTTCGCATCTGTTGCGCGATGTCGAAGAATGCTGCGAAGAGATTTTGATTTTGAAGAACGGGCGCGTGCAGGCACAGTGTGACTTGGAAGCAGAGCGCAAGGCGAACCGTAAGTTTTTGGAAATCGAAACGCGCGGCAACGCCGATGCTTTCGCGCAGGCCGTGAAACAATTGGACTGCGAGTTTGCCAGAACGAGCGAGCGGCGTTTCAAGTTGGTGTTGCCGGAGGGCGTTGAGGTGCGTGATTTATACAGAGCGGCGAGCGGGAGCGATTTGCAGATTCGGCGGCTCGTATATAAGCGCGATTCGCTCGAAGATATTTTTCTGAAAGCGATGGAGGACTAAGCGATACGATGGCTGTTTACGAGCACAGTTACAGGCGTTATGAAGGACGTTTGACGCCCGCTTGGTCGCGCTTTCTCGTTGTGCCGCGCGATGCTTACGGCAGCATCTTCGGCTCAAAATTCTTCGTCGCATTTTTCGCCGTGTGTTTCGTTTACCCGCTCGTCGCGGCGATTCTGATTTACCTGCGCCACAACGTCGGCGCGCTCGCGCTATTGAAGATTACAGACGTTGGCGAATTGCTGGCTATCAATGCTTCCTTCTTCGAGACGTTCATCGTCGTGCAGGGCATGTTCGCGTACTTTCTGAATTTGTTTCTGGGGCCGACGCTAGTTTCGCGCGATTTGACGAACAATGCGCTGCCGCTTTATTTGTGCCGCCCGTTTTCGCGCACGGAATATGTGCTCGGCAAGATGAGCGTGTTGTTGATTTTGCTTTCCTCGATTACATGGGTGCCGGGATTGGTTCTGTTTTTGTTCGAGGCTTATCTCGAAGGATGGAGTTGGTTTACGCACAACGGTTGGATGGCGTGGTCTATCTTTTTTGGCAGCGCAATCTGGATTCTCGTACTGGCGCTGTTGTCGCTGGCGGTTTCGGCGTGGGTCAAGTGGCGCGTGGCGGCAAGCGCCGCGCTACTCGCGCTTTTCTTCGTTCCGTCGGCGTTCGGCGGGGTGATAAATAATCTTTTCCTGACGCGTCTCGGCAATCTGTTGAGCTTGCCGAAATTAATCGGCAACGTGTGGTCAGACCTCTTCGGAAATTTTTCGCGCAATGCGGAGCGTTTATCTAATTGGCGCGTGCGCGGCGGCATACAATTGATGGAGCCGCCGCTGTGGGCGAACGTCTTTGTGCTGCTGCTGCTCGGTTTGTTCTGCCTGTTTTTGCTGTGGCGAAAAATCAAGGCTTACGAGGTCGTGCGTTAAAGAAGATGAGCACGGGCATGAACAACACGCGCGATAGCCGCAGCAGCAGCAGCGATAGCAGCACCATCGTCTTCGATGACGTCTCGAAATTTTACGGTGAGATACTCGGCGTCAATCGCGTTCATTTGCGCATCGCGCCGGGCATCACGAGCCTCGTCGGGCCGAACGGTTCGGGCAAGACGACGCTGATGAATTTGATGACGGGACTTTTGCAGCCGACGCGCGGGCATATCAGCGTGCTCGGTTTGCGGCCTGATGAACCGGAACAGCTTTTTCGCAAAATCGGTTACTGCGCGCAATTCGATTCTTTTCCGCGCGGCATGTCCGGCCACGAATTCATCAAATCTTTTCTTCTGGTGCATGGATACGAGCGCGCCGAAGCGGAAGCGTTGACCCGACGTGCGATTGAGCGCGTCGGACTCACGGACGCGGCAAAGCGGAAAGTCGCGGGCTACAGTAAAGGAATGCGGCAGCGCGTGCGGCTCGCGCAGGCGATAGCGCATGAACCGCAAGTGCTGGTGTTGGACGAGCCTTTGAACGGGCTTGACCCGATGGCGCGCGCCGAGATCATAGAGCTTTTCCGCGCTCTGGCAAGCGAAGGTTTGCACCTTATTTTATCGAGCCACATTCTGCATGAAGTGGATATGATGAGCGATAGCGTCGTGCTGCTTAACAACGGCTATGTGGTCGCTGAAGGTGATGTTCACGGCGTGCGCGATGAGATCGAAGAACACCCGATGCAGATTCTTGTGCGCTGCCAGCGTCCGCAAATTTTGGCGGCACGCGTTTTCGAGAGCGATACGGTAGTTGAAGCACGCATACACCAAGACCGGCAAGGGCTTTTCGTCAAGACGCGTGATGCTGATCGCTTTTATTCGCTGCTCAATCGTATCGTGCTTGAGACGGACATCGGTCTCGAATCCGTTGCGCCGGTGGACGACGATTTGAGCGCCGTCTACGGTTATTTGATTAACGAAGGGAGCGGCGCGAGCGTATGAGTTCGGGGATTGAAGTTGCTGCGCGTGAAGCGGGCGATACAGCGACGATGAACAACACGCGTGCGCGGCGCGTGCGGCAAATCCTTGCGATCATGCGCCTCGAAGTGCATAAGAATTTCTTCGGTCGCCGCGCGATTCTCATTTATCTGCTGGCGCTCGTGCCGGTCGGGATTGTCGCGCTGCTGGCGTTGACGCTTGTGTTGCATCCGCCGGACGGCGACGAGTGGCGCAACGCTGTGGAGAGCGGCAGTTTGTTTGCGCGCATCTACGAAGGCTTGTATGAAGGATTGATTTTACGGACGATTGTTTTTTTCGGCTGCGCGTGGATTTTTATGAATCTGTTTCGCGGCGAAATCGTTGATCGAAGTTTGCATTACTATTTTCTCGCGCCCGTGCGCCGCGAAGTGCTCGTCGTCGGAAAATATCTGTCGGGACTCTTCACGGCGATTGTGCTCTTTACGGCGACGACGCTGCTCACGATGTTTTTTCTTTATTTGCCGCGTGACCGTTCCTTTAACGAAAGCCATTTTCTGCGCGGGCCGGGAATCAAATATGCGCTCACGTATGTGGCGATCACGGCGCTGGCGTGTCTCGGCTACGGGGCGATTTTTCTGCTCATCGGATTATTCTTTCGCAATCCTATTTTCCCTGCGCTCGTCGCTTACGGGTGGGAATGGATTAATTTTCTGTTGCCGCCGCTGCTAAAGAAAATCAGCGTCGTTCATTATCTGAATTCGCTTGCGCCTGTGCCTATCGCCGACACGAGCGCGTTTGCCGTGCTCGCCGAACCGACACCCGCATGGATTTCCGTGCCCGGTTTAATGCTCGTTACCGCCGCTGCACTCTTCATCGCCAGCCGACGCATTCGCCGCATGGAAATTCGTTATGGCAGCGATTGATCTTTACCAGCCTCAACTGCGGAATTGCCGCGCGCGGGCAGCTTGAACTACAATCTGCGCCCATTATGTGCAGAAAACTTTTCCTACTTTCATCGCTTCAACGCCGCTTCGTTTTCACATCGTTAGTCGCCGCATCGCTTTTCGTAAATGCCGCCACGCTTCGCGCCCAAACGAATCGGACTCCGGCGGCGAATCCGTATTCACCGCAGTTGCTCGCCGACTTGAAACGCATTCAAGCGGCGGCGCTCCAAAGCGATTACGCTTATCGCCAAGTCGCGCACTTAACGAACAACATCGGGCCGCGCTTGAGCGGATCGGCACAGGCACAGGCGGCGGTTGAGTATGTCGCAAAGGAATTGCGCCGCATGGGTCTCGACGTGCAGCTCGAGAAGGTAATAGTGCCGCACTGGGTGCGCGGCCTTGAGACGGGCGCGCTCACCCAGTTTCCGGGACAGGCAGCAGGCACGACGCAGAAAGTAATCTTGACGGCACTCGGCGGAAGCGTGGCGACGCCGCCGGATGGACTTACAGCGCCCGTCATCGTCGTCAATAATTTCGATGAACTGCGCGGCCTCGCGCGTGGGCAGGTCGCGGGCAAGATCGTGCTTTTCAATTATCATTTCGATGAGCGAATGGCTGAACAGGGATTCGGCGGCGAAGCTTACGGGCAGGCGGTGGCGTATCGTGCCGCCGCGCCGAGTGCTGCGGCGCGCATGGGAGCCGTCGCCGCGCTGGTGCGTTCGGTGGGCGGCGCTGAATACCGTTTGCCGCACACGGGCTTGACGCGCTACGCGAAGGATGCGCCCGAAATTCCCGCCGCCGCCGTCACCGCCGAAGACGCAGACTTGATCGCCAGTCTTACAACAGAGGGGCAAGTGCGTATGCGTTTGACGCTCACGCCGCAGCGCTTGCCGGATGCCGTCAGCTACAACGTGATCGGCGATTTGAAGGGCAGCGAGCACCCTGAACAAATCGTGATCGTTTCCGGTCATCTCGATTCGTGGGATTTGGGAACGGGCGCGATTGATGACGCGTCGGGCGTTGCGGTTGCGATGCAGTCGGCGCAGCTTCTCAAGCAACTTAACTTGCGCCCTAAACGCACGATCCGCGTCGTCGCATGGATGAATGAAGAAAACGGTGTCGCGGGCGGCAGAGCTTACGCGGAGAATCACAAAAGCGAGGCCGCTAATCACGTCGCGGCAATCGAATCCGATCTCGGCGCAGGCCATCCGCTCGGCTTCGACGCGAAAGTAAAACCCGAAGTGATGCCGCTCTTAGCGCCCGTATCGGCAGTTTTGCAAACATCCGGCGCGGGACTCTCGAAGCTCGTCGAAAGCACGGAGACGGACATCACGCCGCTGGCTAACGTAGGCGTGCCCGCGTTCGGTATCTGGCAGGACAGTCGCACATATTTCAATTACCACCACACCGCCGCCGATACGCTCGACAAGGTAAAGCCGCGCGAGTTGGCGGAGAACGCCGCCGTGATGAGCGTGCTGGCATATGCGCTGGCTAATCTGCCGCAGACGCTGCCGCGCTAGACTGAAGAACTCACAAAGACAGTTGAACTGTAAGGCGTAGTGTTCGCTCATTCGCTTAAGGTTGATTGTCACATACGGAGTTGACGTTTACGCGCTGGCGTTTATCTTGACGCGCCCGCCCGCTGTGTATTATTGTCTCCGTCGTTTCGACAACTTACCGGCTTGCCCTGTACAAAGCTTTTCATAGTTTTAGGTTTGCCCACAGACTCTTGTGTGGTCTTCCGGTAGTATTTCGCGCGTTGTGTATTGCAGTGCAGCGCGCTCCTCTAATTATATACAAAAGGAAAATGACGATGAAAAAACGTCTGGCAAATTTCTCGCTAATGGTTCTGCTCACTTTGACGCTCTCCGTGCCTGTTTCGGTGCGCGCCGACCATTTTAACGAGTACAACACGAGAGTGGATTACAGTTATACGCAGTACGACGAATGTACCGGAGAAGATGTTTTGATTGCCGTTACAATGCACATACATCAAAGAGAAGTAATCGACGGTAATGGCGGAGCGCATACTACCTTCGACGCCAACACACAGAGCGCAAACGGCGTCGGGCTAACGAGCGGAAAAAACTACCGCGTCTCGCAGATTTTTCATGACCAGACGAATAATCGAGGCGATTCCAATGATTCCGATCCCGTCGCCGGACGCGCCAGTACGCTCACGATGTTGGCTGATGAAACCATCACTACGCCGGGCGCTAATAACAATTTGTTTGTCCGCGCCCGCACGCATTTCGTAATCAACGCGAATGGAGAGATTACAGTCACGCGCGAAACTCTGACCGCTGAATGCCGCTAAAAATTCTTTGCTTTGGATTTTAGTTCAACGATGTGTAATGAGGAGCCGGAGAATATTTCGGCTCCTCTGCGCTTTTCTGTCTTACTCGATTCCGCGCTGATTGACACACTGCTTGCATTCTGACCGACATCGGTCATCCTGCCTTACTGCCATAAATTCTTATTGCAACCTGAAATCGAATAGAATCAACAATTTGCGTTTCCGGTAACAGTGGTATAGAGCTTGCCATATCCAATGTGCGCCTGAATGTGCGGGCGGCTTCACTTCTTTTGGCAAATACTCGACTAAGGATTTTATGAGCGGCGCTTCAGATACTTCCGGCGACTCTGACCGCTCGCAAAACTTCGCAATATGAACAACGCTAAACGTTCCACACTCACGATAAGCTTGAGCTTGGCTCTCATCTTTTCCTTTTGCCTGACAAGCTTAACGAGGTCTTCGACGGCGCAATCAGTACAGGGCAATTCACTGCGCAAAGACGCGGGCAGCAATCACGGCAAGCGCACGGACAAGGCTTCGCCCGATCTGCGCGAGAAAGTGCGCGGCGCTCGGTCAAGCGACGAGCGCATAAAAGTCGTGCTCGATTTGACCGGCAAGCCATCCGCGCAATTAAGCGCGCTGCTCAACCGTAGCGGCGTTCGCCTTCACAAACATTTCGAGAGTCTCGATGCGATGGTCGTCGAACTGCCCGCAGGCACTGTCGATGAATTGGCGTCGCTCGGTGAAGTGACAGACCTTTCGCTTGACCGCGAAGTGGAATCCTTCGGCGGCGGCACCACTGCCAACGGCGATCCGTCAATTGATTCTCACATTGCGACGACGACCGGCAGCAACGGCGCGCGCAACCTGAAATTGGGCACCACGTCAACGAATCTGGATGGCTACGGCGTCGGCCTTGCCGTTCTCGATTCGGGAACCGATGCGAACAATTTTCAAATGTGGAACGGCGGTTACCGCGTGCTCAAGAGCGTTAACTTTGCGCGCGACGATAACGGCGCAATTGAAAACGTCGGCCTCAACACCAATGCGGAGGGCGACGCCTACGGGCATGGCTCGCATGTGATGGGCATTGCGACAGCTTCGCAGGGCAGCAACTCTCCTTATTACAATAATCAATATGCGGGGATGGCGCGCAAGGTCGATATGTTCAATGTGCGCGTGCTCAACTCGCGCGGGCGCGGCACCGTTTCAACCGTGCTCGACGGACTCAACTGGGTGCTGGCGAATCGCAACTTCAACGCAGGCGGGCGCGCGGTGCCGATTAAAATAGTCAATATGAGCCTCGGCGCAATCGCCGTTACGTCTTACAGAAATGATCCGCTGTGTCAGGCGGTGCGTAAATTAGTTGACGCCGGAATCGTCGTCGTCTGCGCCGCGGGCAACGACGGCAAAGACTCGCTGGGACGCAAAGTCTACGGCGCGATTCACTCGCCCGGCAACGAGCCTTCGGCGATCACAGTCGGTGCGGCAAATACCTACGGCACGGACGTGCGTAGTGATGATACCGTTACGACCTACAGTTCGCGCGGCCCTACGCGCAGCTATTATGCGGACGCGGCGGGCGTGCGCCACTACGATAATTTAATCAAGCCAGACCTCGTTGCGCCGGGCAATAAGATTGTCGCCGCGCGTACAGGTTACTCCTCGCCGAACACGCTGCCCGACGCGTTCCCGGATTTGCAATCAACCGGCAACACCAGAACCGGCGGGACTGCTGCCAGCGTTAACACCAACACAACTACGAACAGCACTGGCAATAATTATCAATTGATGTACATGAGCGGCACGTCGATGGCTGCGCCGGTGGTCGCGGGCGGCATCTCTTTGTTGCTGCAAGCGAATCCGAAACTGACGCCGAATATGGTTAAGATGCTTTTGATGTACACGGCGCAACCGCTCGCGGGCTTCAATATGTTCGAGCAGGGCGCGGGCGAACTCAACCTCGAAGGCGCAGTCCGCATCGGCAAAATGATTCGTCAGGATGTCGATTGGTCAACCGCCGCGTTAGGCACACAGATGATTCCGTGCCTGACGGCGACAACGAATCCTTGCGTGCTTCCGACATCTTCGACCTTCAATATGAATCTCGTCAGCCGCGCTAATCCGCTTGCCACGGCGCAACTCGGACAGCAAACGATTCGCTACGGTCAAGGCGTGCTGCTCGGACAAACCTACGTTCTCGGCAGTGACCTTGTGACCAAGTTTCAGAAAATCTATGCGCAGGGCGTTGTGATGGGCGACGGCGTATTAATCGACAGCAACGGCGTGGTGATGGGCGACACGACGATGATGACGAACGGCGTCGTGATGGGCGATCAAATTATTACGACGAGCGGCATACAGGGAACCAATCCGCTCGGCGCAAGCGGCGTTGTGATGGGCGACGGCCTTTCCTTTTGTCCCGTAACCGCGCTCACCGGCAACGGATTGCTCGGCAACGGTGTAGTAATGGGTGACGGCGTCGTGATGGGTGACGGCGTCGTGATGGGTGACGGCGTCGTGATGGGTGACGGCGTCGTGATGGGCGACGGCACAGTGCAAGCGCAGATAATGGTCTACGGCGACGGCACTGCTTCTATGAAATAGCACTCGATAAAATAACGTTCGATAAAATAACGCGCGCGAATTTCGCGCCTTCAACTTAATGCAGAGAGGCCGCCGCAAAAATCTCGCGCGCCAGCCTCTCTGCTTTATTCACTTCCTCTCAACGACCCGCCCCTGTCTCCTTTGCAACTCGTTCGCCGCATCCAACGGCACACGCTCTGCCTTCAGAAAAAGTAGTGACAGCCATGAACAGACCAACCTATCTCAAACCCTACAGAGCATTGATCGCTGTGCTCGGCGCGCTCGTTTCCTGCTTTTCGATTGCGCATTTGCCCGTCGCCCGGCTCGACTGGCGTTTTTTCGTGCTGGCGCTGATTACGGTCGTCCTCAGTTCGCGCGCCGCCATCAAACTCCCGCGCGTCAACATCAACATTACGGTTTCCGATACCTTTATTTTTTTGACGGTGCTGCTGTACGGCGGCGAAGCAGCCATTTTGCTCGCCGCTGCCGAAGGGCTTGTTTCCGGCTCGCGTATCAGCAAGACTCCGCTCGTAGTGCTTTTCAACGCGGGCGTGATGGCCTGCGCGACGTTCGTTACAGTATGGACGCTGCGTTTGGTTTTCGGCGGCGCGGAGATGCCGTCCGGCAGTTTCGCTTTAATCGCCGTCGGCATTTGTTTGATGGCGCTCGTGCAGTACATCGCCAACACGGGCATTCTCGCCGTGTGCATGGCTTGCAAAATAGACAAACCCGTGTGGGCGACATGGAAGGAACATTACCTTTGGACTTCGATTAGCTTTTTCGCGGGCGCGTGTGCCGCCGGATTCATTTACAAATCATTCGACACCGTCGGCTTTTACGCCATCATCGGAGCAGTGCCGATTATCTCCGTCGTTTATTTCACTTACCACAAATATCTCGAAGACATTCGCGCGACTTCCGCGATTGCAGAGCAGGCCGAACGCGAGCGCCGCGAACAGGCCGAGCGCCACGTCGAGGAACTCAACAGCTACATCGAAGAACAGCGCCGCATCAGTCAGGCGCTGCAGGAAAGCAAGGAAAAATTCCGCCACGCCGCCTTTCATGATGCGTTGACGGGGCTGCCCAACCGCGTGCTGCTGACGGATCATCTGAAGCTGGCAATCGAGCGCGCGCGCCGCCGCGAAGACCATCTTTTCGCCGTGCTGTTTCTTGACCTTGATCGCTTCAAAAATATCAACGACAGTCTAGGCCACAACATCGGCGACCAACTTCTTATCGCCATCGCCCGCCGCGTCGAAAATTGCTTGCGCCCGATGGACACTGTGGCGCGCTTGGGCGGCGACGAATTTGCGATTCTCCTCGACGGCCTCGAAAATTCGGAAGCCGCCGTGCATATCGCCGAGCGCATACAGGAATCTCTAACGCAGCCGTACAATTTGAGCGGCCACGAAGTTTATACTTCGACGAGCATCGGCATTACTTTGAGCACGACGAACTACGAGCATCCAGAAAATCTTTTGCGCGATGCGGACACGGCGATGTACCGCGCGAAGGAAAACGGCAAGGCGCGTTATGAGCTTTTCGATACGGTGATGCACGCGCGCGCCGTCGCGCTGCTGAAACTGGAAAACGATTTGCGCCGCGCCGTCGAACGACAGGAATTCGAGGTTTACTATCAACCGATCATACGCCTCGAAACATGTGAGATTGCAGGCTTCGAGGCGCTCCTTCGCTGGAAGCATCCGGAGCGCGGATTCGTCTCGCCGACGGAATTTATTCCGCTCGCCGAAGAAACGGGTTTGATTACGGAGATCGGCCAGTGGGTCTTGCGCCAGGCCTGCGAACAGATGCAAGAGTGGCAGTGGATTGCTCCGACAACGCAGCCTTTGACGGTGGCCGTTAATTTGTCGAGCAAGCAATTCAAGCAATCCGACATTATCGAGCAAATCAAAAAAACACTACGCGAAACCAATTGCGATCCGCGCTCGCTGAAACTCGAAATCACGGAATCGGCGGTGATGGAAAACGCCGAGGCCGCCACGCAAATGCTGACGCAACTGCGCGACTTGGGCGTGCAATTAAGCATCGACGATTTCGGCACAGGCTATTCTTCCCTGAGTTATCTGCACCGCTTTCCCGTCACGACTTTGAAAATTGACCGCTCGTTTATCGGCAGGATGGGAACGGGCGACGAGAACTCCGAGATCGTGCGCACGATTATGACGCTCGCCGGAAATCTGGGTATGGATGTCGTCGCCGAAGGAGTCGAAACCGAAGAGCAGCTAACGCAACTCACCGCGCTCAAATGCGAATATGGACAGGGCTATTTGTTTTCCAAGCCTGTTGACGCGGCGGCGGCGCAGGAGCTTCTGCGGCAGCGCGTACACGGACGCGCGAAGGCATCGTATCTCGTCAATGAGCCGACGATCTTCGCGCCGGACATCGCGGTGACGCCGCACATCAACTAACGTGCGCGCTTGAAGAGTTGATTAATGAAGAGTTGGCTGAAAACGCCGCGTGAGTTGATCGGCGCGGGCGTGCGATGGAACATGCGTGAAAAATAAAAAGGTCAACAACGCCCTCGCTGCGTCGTTGACCTTATGTCACATCCTTCTCATCCGCAATCGGGGAAAGATGCGATATGGCTGCGCACTCTAGCACCAAACATTTTGTCTGGCAAGCGCCGATTTTCAAGCTGCAACCGATAAGCGAACGCTTCGTGCAGATACACGCGAAAACGAAAAAACTAGAACGCCGCGATTCTGACGCATCAGACTTCGCGGCGTTCTAGTTTTTTGTTAATGGCTCGCGCGTGGCACGCTTCTGCGAACAGTTCGCGTGCATCCGCGTCAACCGGAACTACTGATTCATGTTGCCGCCGCTCATGTTGCCGCCGCTCATGTTGCCGCCGCCGCGATGATGGCGACCATGATGACGATGACCTTTACGGTGGTGACGATGATGACGACCACTCGACATGCCGCCGCCCATGCTGCCGCCGCCGCTCATGCTGCCGCCGCTCATGCTGCCGCCGTTCATGCTGCCGCCGTTCATATTACCGCCGTTCATGTTGCCGCCGGACATGTTCCCGCCCGACATATTGCCGTTCTGCGCGAAGACGAATGTGCTGAGGCACATCACGAGCGCCAGAACAAATGTAAGTTTTTTCACGATGATCTATTCTCCCGAAGCTGCAAAGGATTTGGTAAAGCATTAACTTTTTACGCCAAATCGCGCCGCGAGTCAATTATTTCTTGCCGCGATCCAGAGCCTTCACCTATAAAAGAGCGCACGTTTGTTTGTGGCGAATGTCGTGCGCAGGGCAAACCCGCGTCGTAAGATCATCGAAAAAAGAGTTTCGCAATATAACGCGCACACATTTCGGTTAATTCATTCGTCTTCGATCAAAGCGGAAACCATTAGCCTGCGAGAGAATCCTTGCGGGCGACGAAATGTTTGCAGAAATTTCATAGGGGAGACGAATATGCGAGCAACTGTTTTTCATGGCACAGGTGATGTGCGCGTCGAGAATGTGCCCGATCCCGTTATCAAGCAGCCGACGGATGCCATTGTGCGAATCACGCACGCGTGCATCTGCGGCTCGGATTTGTGGTTTTATCGAGGCGTGGCGGAAGCTTGGCAATCGGGCTGGCGCACGGGGCATGAATGGATGGGCATCGTCGAAGATGTCGGCGCGGAAGTGAAAACAATCAAACGCGGTGATCGTGTGCTCGCGCCGTTTGCCTACTCGGACGGCAAGTGCGAATTCTGCGCCAAGGGTTTGCAAACATCGTGCGTGCAGGGCGGTTTCTGGGGCGGCGAAGAAAACGACGGCGGGCAGGGCGAAGCAGTCCGCGCGCCGTTTGCCGATGGCACGCTTGTGCGTGTTCCAGAAGCTGCGGAAAACGATGCGCGTCTTCTCGATGCCATTCTGCCGCTCACGGATGTCATGGCAACGGGGCATCACGCGGCTGTTTCGGGCGGTGTTCGTCAAGGCTCGATTGTCGCCGTGGTCGGCGACGGCGCGGTTGGTTTGTGCGCTGTTCTCGCCGCTAAAAGGCTGGGCGCAGAGCGTATTATCATGCTTGGTCACCACGATGCGCGGCTCAAGATAGCAAAAGATTTCGGCGCAACCGATCTGGTGACGGATCGCGGCGAAGAAGCAATCGCGAAGGTTGTGGAGATGACGAAGGGCGGCGCGGAATCTGTGCTCGAATGCGTCGGCTCGAAGGCGGCGATGGACACGGCGATTGGCAGCACAAGGCCGGGCGGCGCAATCGGCTACGTCGGCGTGCCGCACGGCAGCGAAGCATTTGAACTGCAAACCCTGTTCAGAAATAATCTCACTTTGCGCGGCGGCGTCGCTCCGGCGCGCGCGTACATTCCCGAACTGCTTGCGGATACGCTCGCGGGCAAACTCGATGCGTCACCTGTCCTCGATCAAACAATCGGTTTGGACGACGTTCCGGCGGGCTATGCGGCGATGGACAAGCGTGAAGCCATCAAGGTAATGGTGCGGTTGTAACGAACGTGGAAGTGAAGGGTAATGAACGGAGACATAAATATATTGCGTGTGCCGAAGCCGGAAGACAGGGAACCGCGCTGGCCTGCGCTGGTCGCGCTGCTGGCTGTCGGCGGCGTGTACGCGTCTCTGCCCGCTTCGATGTTCGTCGGCCCGCGCTGGCTTGTGCCTGTGATTGTCGCGGCGCTGCTTGTGCCGACTGTGATTTCTCACCGAAGCGGCAATCATTCTTTGAATCACTTGTTTGGACTCCTCGCCAACGGCTTCGTCACGGCGGCGTTGGTTGTGTCGCTCGCCTTGCTCATACGGGCGCTGCCCGCGCATAGGGAAGCGCCGACCGCGCTACTGTTTTCCGCCGCCGCTTTATGGTTCACGAACATTCTGGTTTTCGCTTTGTGGTACTGGCGATTAGATGCAGGCGGGCCGAACAAGCGCGATCTGCGCGCAGTTCATTTGAAGGGCGCATTCTTGTTTCCACAAATGACTATGGACGATGAAACGAGAGCGGCGGCGGGCGCTAAAGAGTGGTCGCCGGAGTTCGTTGATTATCTTTTTCTGGCATTCAATACGAGCACGGCGCTTTCGCCGACGGACGCGCCCATACTCTCACGCTGGGCGAAGGGATTGATGATGTTGCAGGCGGCGATTTCGTTGACAATCATCGTTCTGCTCGCAGGCCGCGCCGTCAATATTCTGTGACGCCGCAATCGACATCTTTTTCGGTGGCAAGACGGATTTTGTATTCGTAATCTTCGCATCGAAACACGTTGGTGATAAGCGTTGAGCCGCTTACTTCTTGGATGCATTCTTCAAAAAACTTTCAGCTTCTTTCAAGGCGACATCCCGTCCTTGTTGAACATCGGCTATTGTCAGCGCAACCGTCTTGTCCGGCACGACGCCATTGCCTTCGAGCTTACGACCCTTCGCCGTCAAACCTCCGATCTCGCTAATATCGAGTTCGCCGCCGCCCTTTAATTCTCTGTGTTTTAGCACGACGAGAGCGCAGCCACAGCTTTGAGTGCCGATGATCGTCGCGCGATTATTTTCCTGCATTCCAGCGGAGAAGGTTTCCGCTGCGCTGCCGGTGCGCTCACTCGTTAGAATGACAACCGTGCCGCTATAGATTTGACCTCCACGACGCCCCGCATAAGCTTCCAATGGAATGCTTATCAAGCCGCCGAGAACCGAGATGGATTTCCCCGTTCTCGTCGCTCCACGCGCGATAAAAACTTTATCGTTGAAGAAGTATCCGACGATGCGAAGCATTTCTTGAACGTCGCCGCCGCCGTTATCGTGCAGATCAACAATCAAACCCGGCGCATTCTTGTATGTTTCAAGCGCATCCTTGATTTGATTGCCGACTGGCGATTGAAACTCATTGAATTTGATATAAGCGTATCCCGATGGAAGCAGTTGGGACGTAAATTGTGGACTGCCGGATATTGTCCGGCGCGTGAGCGTCACCTCGAAAGGCTTTCCGTCAGCGCGTATAAGTCCGAGCTTGAGCGGAGTGTCAGGGTTACCGGCGAGAATTCTTCCGTAGATGAAAAGTCGCGTTGCCCGATCAGATGAGGAATTGCCGATCTCTTGGCGAACCTCCGCGATGCGCTCCGCGATAGGCTTGCCATCAACTGTTTGCACGATCATTCCGGGCGCAACACCGGCTCGCGCCGCTTCGGAATTCGGATTAACCTTTGTGACGATGGGAGTATTTTCAACTTCGCGAATCGAAACGCCCGTGCTAACACCCTGCTGTTTCTTGCGGTCTTCGCGCTGGCGCGGCGAACGAACACGAGTGTGGGCATCATGCAATTCTCCCGCCATTTGCCGGAGCAGTGAGTAGAACTCTTCATCGCTCTTCACTGTATCCACACGCGGGCGATAGCGATTATGTACTTCGTTCCAATTAACGCCATTGAAAGACGGATCGTAGTATTTCTCATTGATTGCCTTCCAGACTTCTTCAAAAACTTCGACGCGCTCTTTGGCGGTCAAAGAGCCGGACGAAGAATGGGCGGCTTCGGCATAGCGGGCGGGATTTTGGGCTTCGACGGTAACAAAACTTACATAGGAAAGCACGGCAATAAATAAAAGCGATGCCGCAAGCGTGCTTCGCAAAACAGGGAACTTAAAAACCATTCTTTTCTCCTATCGGGTTGTTAATAATTGCTGGCGAACGAAGATTGTTAAGGAGAGTTTTCGAGCACACGTTCGATCACTATTATAGATGCCTTTACATACTCGATTGAACATCGAAGTAGTTACACCTTGCGCCAATAAATTGACCGCCGACGCCAAACTCGTTGCGAAGGAATTAACTCATGCTTTGCCTGTCGGATTTTGCGCGATTATAATCCTCCTGATTTTATGCTGATTGCCTACAAGATTCCGGTCAGCGCCGTGAGCAAAATTATCAACGCCGCCGAAGCTGCCGGTGTAAAACCAGCAGAGCTTTGTCGCGCCGTGAAACTCGATCTCTCCTCGCTCGAAGATGCCGGTAATCAAATACCTTTCGAGCAGTTAATCAGGCTCGATGAACATGCCGCGCGTTTGACGGGCGACGATGCCTTCGGGCTGCACGTCGGCGAGCAAACCGATGTAAAAAATTACGGCGTTCTCGGCTACGTGACGAGCAACAGCCAGACCTACGGCGAGGCATTGAATCGCGTGATTCGTTACCAGCAAATCAGGACTAACGCCGTAAGATTCTCGATGGATATTACCGGCGCAGACGTTCACCTCGCTTATAATTATTCGATAACGAATGTTTCGCCGCAAGAGCGCCGTCAAGAATCCGAAGAGATGATGTCCACAATGCTGCACGTCGGGCGAAAAATAACAGGCGTTGAATGGGCATTGCGCGAAATTCACTTTGAACACGCGCAGCCGGATAACGTTTCCGAACACGAACGAATTTTTTGCGCTCCCGTTCGCTTCGATAAACCACTCACCAAATTGATTTTTGATAAGTCAGTGCTGGAACTGCCGCTTGTCGAAGCCGATTTGACTCTCGGCTCGTTGCTCGAACGCCAAGCCGAAGAGTTGCTGGCAAAGTCTCCGCAACACGAAGTTTTCGTCAATCAGGTTCGCCGGTTAATCAGGGAAGGTTTGCCCGTCGGCGAGGCGCGTATCGAAACAGTCTGTCGAAAATTAGGCAGCAGCACGCGCACGCTTCAAAGAAAGCTGAGAGAAGAAGGCACGTCCTACCAAAAATTACTTGAGGAAACACAACGTGATTTGTCCGGGTTTTATCTGCGCAAGCCGGAGATAGCGATTGGCGAAGTTTCCTATTTACTCGGCTTTTCTCAACCGAGTGCTTTTCATCGAGCGTTCCGCCGGTGGACTGGATTAACGCCCAAAGAGTTCCGGCATTCGCAAAAGTAGTGAACAGGAAAATGGAACGCCCTTGCGCCGGTCATTACTTCTTTGCAAATGAAACGCGAAGCTGTCGAACGCAGCTTTAACGCGATTCGTCGAGCGATTGTGGATTGCTGCCGCCGAGCAGCCACTGTGCGCCTGCCGTTAAGCGATGCCGCCATGTCGGAAGGCGCGCGGCGTAGGCGGCGAAACGTGCTTCGCGCGCAAGACGGCCTGTGAGAACTTCGCCGCCGATTTCAACTGCCGCGTCCGTTGTGCCGAGGCTCAAGGCCGTGCCGCGTTCCTTGAAAAACTCTGTGCGCAATTCCTTTCCGGCGAGCAGCGCTTTGATGTTGTCCGCCGCGAGGCTTGCCTGTTGATAAGCGAGTTGCGCCGTGCCGTTCAAGCCTTTGTCCGCGTTCTCGTAGTGCGCGATGTCGCCGAGCGCGAATATGTTTTCATGCCCGCGCGCCTGCAAAGTGTTTTCGACGATGATGAGGTTTTTCTTCGCTTCTTTTTCAAGCTTCAACTTCAACACCAGCGGATTGACCTGCACGCCGCCCGTCCACACGACGGCGGCAGTTTTAATTTCCGTTTGCGCGCCGTCGCGTTCAACCGTCACGCTGCTCGCGTCTACGCGCAGCACTTTTGTTTTCGTTTGAATTTCGATGCGCGCATTTTCGAGCGCGCGCAACGCATAAGCGCGCAATTCTTCGTCCATCTCTGCGGCAATTTCGTCTGCTTCTTCTATGAGCATCACGCGCGGCTCAATGGTTAGGTTTTTGCGAGCGCAATCTGCCTGTAAAAGGTCTGCCATTTTCGTGGCAAGCTCGATGCCGCTCGCGCTGCCGCCGACGATTGCAAACGTCGCCGCTTCATCATCGGTGTTGTCGGCGTGCGTCATGCGGTCAAGCGTTTCCGACATTCGCAGGCGTAATGCATCTGCCTGTTCGACGGTGCGAAAGGGCAATGCGTGTTCTTCCGCGCCAGCGACGTTTTCGTAATTGGTAACGCCGCCGACAGCCACGACCAGCACATCGTAAGCGACGCGTCCGGCATTTTCTTTGATAGTGATTTCGCGTGTTTGCAAATCGACGTTTGTCGCTTCGCCCTGCACGAAGTGTACTTCCTCGCCGAGCAATTCTTTGTACGGCGGCGCGATCTGCCACGCTTTGACTTCGCCGCTCAAGTATTCGTAAAGCATCGGCGTGAATTGAAAATGATCCGCGCCGCTGATGAGCGTGACGGCGCACTCGTCCGCAAGTTCGAGCGCGGTGAAGAGTCCGCCGAAGCCGCCGCCGATGATTATCACGCGTGATTTTTCATTTGCCATTGAGTGCCTTCGCCTTCATAAACGAGTTGCTTAACTTTTATTTGTTGCGCTTCGCGCCGCCGTCGCCCTCAACGCTTGCATATATTCGAGAGTAATAAGGATACGTTTCTATATCAAGTGAAAGTGTTGAGCAGCGATTCCTTCATCGCTATAGAACGGTCTGCCGCGTCGTTTAATTGTGACGCCATGCCGCAGTCATGTTGCTTGTCGGCTCGCTTCGCGCATTGCAAATAATCCGCGCCCGATTCGCATCGCACAAATCGAAGAAAACCCGCTTGTACAGTAAGAATTCAATTTCCCTCTGTTAATTTCGCGGCATACGGCTTGATTGAGTGCTTCTCACATGCAACAAGCTAACGGCAAGAAAAGAAAGCGAGAGCGCGAATCATGAAAATAGTGATTCCCGGCGGGACGGGGCAAGTCGGAACCATTCTGGCTCGTGCTTTTCACAGCGAAGGGCATGACGTTGTAATACTTAGTCGCAATCCGAAAAGCGCGCCGTGGCGTGTGGGGTGTTGGGATGCGCAAACAATCGGCGACTGGGCGGCGGAATTGGAGAAAGCGGATGTGGTCATTAATCTTGCCGGGCGCAGCGTCAATTGTCGCTACAACGAAGAGAACCGCCGTGCGATTAAAGAGTCGCGTGTGAATTCGACGCGCGTTGTCGGCGAGGCCATCGCACGTGCGATTTGTCCGCCGCGCGTCTGGCTTCAAATGAGCACGGCCACCATCTACGCGCATCGCTATGACGCGCCCAACGACGAAGCGAAGGGGATCATCGGCGGAGCGGAGCCTGACACGCCGGACACTTGGCGTTTCAGCATCGACGTGGCAACGTCTTGGGAGCGAGCATTAGACGAAGCCGACACGCCTCACACGCGTAAGGTGAAGATGCGCGCGGCGGTGGTGATGAGTCCCGATAAAGGAGGCGTGTTTGATGAGTTGCTGCGGCTCGTGCGCTGCGGGTTGGGCGGAACGGCAGGCGATGGACGACAATACATTTCATGGATTCACCACGAAGATTTTGTGCGCGCCGTGTGCTGGCTAATGACGCATGAGGAACTCGATGCGGCTGTCAATCTCGCCGCGCCTAATCCGTTGCCGAACGCCGAATTCATGCGCGCTCTACGCGATGCGGCGGGCATTAAATTCGGTTTGCCTGCGACCGGATGGATGCTGGAAATCGGCGCGCTTTTATTGAGAACTGAAACAGAATTGATTCTTAAAAGCCGCCGCGTAATTCCCGGCAAACTGCTCGAAAGCGGGTTCACTTTTTTGTTTCCAGATTGGCAGGAAGCGGCGCGCGATTTGTGCCGCCGTTGACGTGAAGCGCGCAGCCTAGTCCGCTCGACGAGCCGCCGCACCGAACACTTGATAAAGTATATCGGCTCTCGGTAGGAAATGAATGCGGTTTATTCTTTAGCTGATAAATAACAACACACTGATTCTTGATTCTATGTCACGGGTAAAAAGATTCGGATATGACAACACCGCACATTAAAGATTTGTTTGATCTGACAGGGCAGGCGGCAATCGTGACGGGCGGTTCGCGCGGGCTTGGGTTCGAGATGGCGGAAGGCTTGGCTGAAGCAGGCGCGCAGCTTGTCGTTTGCGCGCGTCGCGCGGAGTGGTTGACGCCCGCCGTCGAAGAATTGCGCGGGCGCGGATTCATCGTCGAAGGCATGATCTGCGATGTGGCGAATGAAGAACAAGTGCAGCGAGTCGTCGATGCCGCCGTCAAGCTTTACGGTAAAATAGATGTGCTAATCAACAACGCGGGCGTGTCGTGGGGTGCTGCTTCCGAAGACATGCCGCTCGATAAATGGCAAAGGGTAATTGACATAAATTTGACGGGCGCGTTTTTGTTTGCGCGCGCGGCGGCGCGGGAAATGCTGAAGCGCGAGCATGGAAGCATTATCAACGTCGCTTCCGTCGCCGGGCTGATGGCTTCGACGCTTGAGCTGAACGTCGCCGGTTATGCCGCGAGCAAGGCGGGGCTTTTGGGGCTGACGCGCGAGTTGGCTGCTTCTTGGGGCAAACGCGGCATACGCGTCAACGCCGTCGCGCCCGGCTTTTTTCACTCGCGCCTTTCCGATGCGGTCATCGAAGAAGCCGAAGCCGACATCAAGCTGCGCAATCCGATTCCGCGCGTCGGCCTCGCCGGTGAACTAAAGGGCGTCGCCGTGTTTCTCGCCTCACAAGCATCGAGTTACATCACAGGCCAGACACTCGTCGTGGACGGCGGCAGCACCATCGTCTAAGAAAACAATCAGCGGGGAAACAGCTTTCAGTTTTTAGTTTTCAGCACGGAGCCGCCGTCTTTCTACTGAAAACTGGAAACTCTTCTAATGTTCTTCGGTGCGTTGCTGATATGCGCTGAAGGCTTCGACGGCTCCCTCGTGCATTCGTTCCGGGCGCACGTATTTCCAGTGCTTTTCAAACTCTTCCTCGCTCAATGAATCTTGCGCCGCGCGCTCACGATTCTTGAGCCATTGTTCCACCCAGTCTCTCGCTTCCGGGTCGCGGTTGAGCGCCATGCGCGCCGCGTGCGTGCTGATCGGTGTCTCCACTTTGAAATATCCTTTCGAGTTTTAAGATTATCTCGACGCATTATACTTCGACATCGCTTGCTTGAACCATAACGCGCGCCGCCTGTCGGCATAGTGACGCGAATTATTTTGTTTACACACGGGCGCGCGCCGCACAATAATGGCCTTGCTCGTCCAAATTATTAGACACACCAAATCACGGAGAAGAAACAGATGATCGTAACGACGCAATTCGTGGACGTTCCGGTTGACGATAGCGTGATGCGCATGTTCGTCGCCGCGCCGAAGCCGGAAGGAAAGTACGCGGGCGTTTTGTGCTATTCGGATATTTTTCAATTGACGGGGCCGATGCTGCGCGTTTGCACCAGACTCGCAGGCTATGGCTTCGTCGTCGCCGCGCCGGAGATTTACCACCGCATCGAAGCGCCCGGAACCGTCATCGCTTTCGACGACGACGGACGAACGCGCGGATTAAACGATGCGACGCAAACCCTTGTCGCGGATTTCGATGGGACAGCCCGCGCGACGCTCGACTACCTCGCCGCGCATCCACAAATTGCGCGCGGCAAACTCGCCGCCGCAGGCTTCTGCATCGGCGGCCATCTGGCCTTCCGCGCCGCGCTGCAACGTGACGTGCGCGCGACTGTTTGCTTTTACGGAACGGGCATACACAACGGCGCGCTCGGAAAAGAAACCGATGCCGGATCGCTCGAACGCGCCGCAGAAATCAAAGGCGAATTGCTGATGATCTTCGGCGCGCTCGATCCGCACGTGCCGGAAGCAGGACGCGCCGTGATCGAAGACGCGCTTAAAAAAGCGGGCGTGAATTTTTCCATCACGCTTTACGAAGCCGAGCACGCCTTTATGCGCGACGAGGGCGCGCGCTTTGACCCGGAAGCAACCGATCAAGCGTTCGGCGAAGCGATCAATTTCCTTCGCCGGATTTTCAGCGCTAACTAAACTGCCTTCGGTGAGAAACGAAAAACCGTCGCGTGCGTAACGCGCGGCGCAGTTTAGATGATATAAAGTGTGCCGCGCCGGATAAGCGCCAAGAAACCCGCGCGGCGCAACAAGACTACAATCCGGCAGTGAGCGTTCTTATCTTAAAAATTACAAGTTAAAGGAATCGCTGTTTATGAGCACAACGACTGAAGCAACGAGGGCGGGCGCAACGAACGCCATCGACACGGGAGGATTCGGCGGGCATCCGCGTGGACTGACGACGCTTTTTCTCACGGAGATGTGGGAGCGTTTTTCTTATTACGGGCTTCGTCCGCTGCTCGTTCTTTTCATGTCGGCGGCGTTAGCCAAGGGCGGTTTCGGTTTTGATCGCGGACAGGCATCGGCGATTGTCGGCATCTACGCGGCGTGCGTTTATCTTGCGTCGCTGCCGGGCGGGTGGATCGCAGATCGCTTGCTGGGCTTGCGTCGCGCGATTCTCTACGGCGCGGCGCTTATTTCAGTCGGTCATATTTCAATCGGGCTGTCGGCGTTCGCGGGCGGCAAGCTGACGTTTTTTCTAGGGCTGATTTTTATCGTTCTCGGCACGGGTTTGCTCAAGCCGAACATCTCCGCAATCGTCGGCGATTTGTACCCGGAGGGCGGCGCGCGCCGCGATGCAGGCTTTTCGATTTTTTACATGGGCATCAACATCGGCGCGTTCTTCGGGCAGATTGTGACGGGCTTTTTGGGTGAAACCATCGGTTGGCATTGGGGCTTCGGCGCGGCGGGCGCCGGAATGCTGATCGGACTATTCGTCTTCGCCACGCGCGCAAGCAAGACGCTCGGCGACATCGGAATACATCCGACGCGCAATCCCGATGCGGCGGTGCAGGCGAGACAGGAGCGCCGCGTGAAGCTAACGCTCCTCGCCGGATTTGTAATACTTGCGCTCGTGATCGTGCTTGCCGCGACAGGCGTGATTGCGCTCAATCCGCAGGCCATCGGGAAGAACATGACGTATGTGCTTGTCGGACTCGCGTTCGCTTTCTTCGCGTATATATTCATCTTCGGCAATCTGACGGGCGATGAAAGAAAGCGCGTGAGTGTGATTGCGGTGCTATTTGTTTTCGCCGCTATTTTCTGGGCAGCATTCGAGCAAGCGCCGACATCGCTTAATTTGTTCGCGCGCGATTTCACCAACCGAACAATCGGCGGCTTTGAAGTGCCTGCGACGTGGTTCCAGTCCATCAACTCCCTGTTCATTTTTATACTCGCGCCGTTTTTCGCGGTGCTATGGGTACGCATGAGTAAGGGGGGACGCGAGCTTTCTAGTCCGGGCAAGTTCTCGCTCGGCTTATTGTTCGCCGGAGTCGGATTTTTTATTATGATTTTCGCCGCGAACATTGTCGTGCGCGGCGGCGGCGCAATCAAAGTTTCCGCGTGGTGGCTCGTCCTTAGCTACTTGTTTCAGACCATCGGCGAATTGTGTTTAAGCCCCGTCGGTCTTTCGTCTATGACGAAGCTTTCGCCGCGCAGATACGTCGGGCAAATGATGGGCATCTGGTTTCTCGCCTCGGCAGTCGGCAATTTAATCGCCGGACTCGTCGGCGGACAGGTTGACCCGGAGAAGCTTGAACAAATGCCGAAACTCTTCACCGCAACCACAGCGGCGCTCGTCGTCGCGGCGATATTGCTCGCGCTGCTGGCAATTCCAATCCGGCGCATGATGCAAAACCAGACCGAGCAGGCAACTTGAAGAAAGCGAAGAATTGAAACACTGCCCGCGCGGGGAAGATTGAATTAAACGAGAAGACACCGCTCCTCAAGTTCAAAGTTAAACGAAGAAGCCAGCGCGTTGACTATTATAAGTCGGCGCGCTGGCTTCATTCTTGAACGGCGTTTCGTTAAAGATTCGCGGTGATGAAATCGGTCATCATCTCGCGCATGTGTTTGACGAGCAACGGGTCTGTCACGCCGTGACGCGATTTCGGGTAGAGCATGAATTGAAATTGCTTGTCGGCCTTTTGCAGCGCGTAGATCATCTGCACTGTGTTTTGCAGATGCACGTTGTCGTCAATCGCGCCGTGAATGAGCATTAGTTTGCCGTGTAAGTTTTTGGCAAAAGCGGCGGGCGCGGTTTGCTTGTAGCCTTCCGGGTTGTGTTCGGGCGTTTGCATGTAGCGCTCCGTGTAAACGGAATCGTAGTTGAGCCAATCCGTGACGCTGCCGCCCGCGATGCCGATGCGGAAACTATCGCTGTGCGTCAGAGCGTAGTTCGTCATAAAGCCGCCGAACGACCAGCCCCACAAGCCTATGCGCGAAGCGTCAACAAAGGGTCGGCTCTTTAAGTAGGAAACGCCGTCTTCGAGGTCGCGCAGTTCCAACTCGCCGAAATTTTTGTAGACAGGCCAAGCTGATTGCGCGCCCTTGCCGCTCGCCGTCCGGTTATCGCAAATCCAAATAATATATCCTTTCTGCGCAAGCAGTTGATGCCACATATATGTTGCGCCGCCCCAACTGTTTTTTACCTGCGGCGCGTGCGGCCCCGAATATGTGTAGCTCATCACTGGATATTTTTTGTGCGGGTCAAAATCCGGCGGGCGAATCATCAGGGCTTCCATCTCGAAGCCGTCGCGCGTTTTGACGTGCAAGAATTCGGGCGTGCCGAGTTTGTAGTCTTTGAGCGCGGCGACGTTGTTTTCGTCAATCGCGCGCGCGAGAGTGCCGTCCGATTTGTATAGACGAACTTGCGTTGGCGTCGAGATGTCGCTGCGGTAATCCACGAAAAGAGTGTTTGACGGATTGAACGCGATGCGGTGCGCGCCGTCCGTTTTCGTTAAGCGCGTGAGACCCGTGCCGTCAAGTTTGATGCGGTAGGCTTGTTCGGCGATGTGGCTGTCCTTCGTGCCTGTGAAATAAACGAATCCGTTTGTCTCGTCAACGCCGTCGAGGGAGCGCGCTTCCCAATCGCCGTTTGTGAGTTGGCGGATTAGTTTGCCTTCGGACGAGAAATGGTAAATGTGCATCCAGCCCGTGCGCTCGCTGCGCCAGAGAAAGGAACCGTCTTTGAGCCAGACGGGATTATCTACGACTTCGACCCACGCGCGCGTTTGTTCGCGGAACAAATTGCGTGATGCGCCGTCCGAAGAATTTGCGGCGTTGAGATCAAGGAAAGTCTGCTCGCGGTTTTGCGCTTGATAGACGACGCGGCGGCTGTCGGGACTCCATGCGACGCGTGAGATAAGAAAGTCTGCGGGCGCGTACTTTGATGTGTCTATGAATTTTGTCGCGCCGTTTGCGATGTTCACGGCGGCGAGTTTGACGAGCGGGTTCGGGTCGCCCGCGAGCGGATAGGCGGTGTCTTCGATGCGTTGGCGGCGCGGAATGTGGTCAACGACTGTGAAGTTGTGGACGGGCACTTCGTCGAGACGTAGGTAAGCGATTTGCGTTGAATCAGGACTCCACCAGTAGCCGCGTGTGTTACCGCGCCCGTAGAGTTCTTCTTCGTAAACCCAGTCGAGCCGCCCGTTGAAAATCGTTTCGCTGCCGTCTTTGGTGAGGGCGCGCAGTTGTTTCCCTGTCAGGTCGACGGTGTATAAATTGTTGTTGCGCACGAAGCTGACGAGGCGTCCGTCAGGACTGAAATCCTCGTTGTTGATTTCACTTTCGCCGCTCGTTATTTGCGCAGCCGTATCATTGCCGAATTCATAATAGACGAGAGTGTTTTTGTGATTAAGGAGCGCGGCGGTCTGCGCCGGATTCATTTGATAAGTGGAAAAATGCGCGAGTTTTTTTGCGTCGTCGGCGCTGACATTCGGCAAACGTGCGAGCGCCGTTTCCATTTTCGCGGCATCGTAAAAGGGCGACGCTTCGCCGGTTATGGCGTTCACTTTCAAAATCTGCGATGCGCCTGTTGATTCATCTTTGCGGCTTTGCAGATAAAAATTCCCGTTCTTTAACCATTGCAGATTGAGCGGCGGCTGGCCGTTGAAGTTGACTCGCTTCACGGGATCGTAAATATCGTCGAGGGTCAGCAGCTTGCTTTGCGCGAGCAGCGTTGTCGAACAAAGACAGAGCAGCATGAGCGTGAGCAGCAAACTGCTCCGGCGTCGGTGGCATCGTGGCATGTTAATTGGCGTTTCCTTCATCTTGTACCTTCATCCTGTAATTGACAGCGCATGTCTTCGGCGCTCGGAAATCTTTGAATATCTTTGATGCGCTTTTGTTGTATTATGGCGTGTGGGATGCGCAGACTCAAAGCCATCTTGGTTCGCTGCTTTACATACGGAGATTAACTTGGAAATAAAAAGCCGCGCGCGCGAGGCCGCTAATGCTAAGATCGCCATCGGTTGCCGCGCGCAAGCCCTTGCCTTTATCCCGCGCACTGCCGCCACATACATTTTCTTTCCCGCAATTTTTCTCTCCTCCATCTTCATGGAGAATCTCTTTCAATGATAATGCTTTCAGGGCTGCGTCGCTTCACTCTCGTTGATGCCAAAGGCCGGAGCGCGCCGCTGCTCGACGTGGCGGTTGCTTTGCTCGACGGCGATTACCCGCCGGTCACCAGACTGCTTTTTCAATCGCCGGATAAGCAACCGAAGTTTTTGCCGTGGAGCGCGGTGGAATCCATGGATATGGGCGCGCGGCAAATCAAGGTCACGGATTTCGATGAAGTAGATGCGGTCACGACGGGTTCGCTCAGGAAGGAACTCTTGCTCGGGCGCGATGTGCTGGACGCGCTCGTCATAGACTTGCAGAATCGCCGCGTCACGCGTGCCAATGATCTATGGCTTGAAGATGTGGACGGACGATTGATGCTGCGCGCTGCGGATACAAGTGCGCGGGCGATTTTACGCCGCATTAGTCGCGGCCTTTACGGGCAGGTACGCGAGAGCGCGCTTTACGATTGGAAGTACATAGAATTTCTGCGCGGCGATCCGTGCGCTGTGAGTAACGGCGCGGGCTATAACTTACGCATCACGCGTTTGCCTCCGGGAGAAATCGCGCGCCTGACAGACCCTTTGCCTTACCTGCACGCCGCCGAACTCTTGACACTTTTGCCTGACCCGAAAGCCGTCAGCACGCTCGAAGCGATGGCGGCGGAACGCCAGTTACAGGTCTTTGAGGAACTCGAAGAAGATCAGGCGCTTCGATTGCTGGCGCTCATGTCGCCGGACGCGGCAGCGGATTTAGTCGGGCGACTGCATCCGTCAACTGCCAGACGTTATCTCGAAACGATACCGAAAAAACAGTCTGAGCGCATCATTGAATTGCTGCGTTACCCGGAAGACACTGTCGGCGGAATTATGACTAATAACGTCGTTTCCATTGGGGCGAATTTGACAGTAAAGGAAGCGCGCGAGGCGTTGCGTGAACGGCTCAAGGAACCCGGATTCGTTTTTTTGGTCTACGTGGTGGATGGCGAAGAAGAACGACATCTGCGCGGATTGATTTCGCTCAGGAATCTGCTGACCGCTGATGACGACAAAAAATTAGAGGACGTGATGGACCCGTATGTGACGACGCTCAATCCGCTGGATGCGGCGGACAAAGCCGCGTATCAGGTTATCAACAGCGATCTCGCGGCGATGCCTGTCGTCGGCAACAAAGGGCAATTAATCGGCGTAGTGACGGTTGATGCCGCCGTCGGGCGGGTCGCTCCGTCAAGCTGGCGCACGCAAGCGCCGAGGGTTTTTACATGAGTTTGCAGCCGACGCCGCAAGGACTCGAACCGCTCGAAGCCGTCGAAGATTTGGCGCTGCCGACGCGCCCGCGCACCGTCAAATCGAGTTTGCGATTGACGATTCGCGGGCGTAGCGTGCGTCTGCGCGGGCTGCGCCGCACGCCGAAAGGACTTTTGCGCTGGCTCTTTATTTTAGGGCCGGGCATCGTTGCCGCTGCCGCAGGCAATGACGCGGGCGGCATCGCGACATATTCTTCCGCCGGAGCCAAATACGGCTACGATCTGATCTGGGTGATGCTCGTTATCACCGTGTCGCTCGCGGTGGTGCAGGAGATGTGCGCGCGTCTGGGAGCGGCGACGGGGCGCGGGCTTCTCGATTTGGTGCGCGAGCGTTTCGGCATCGGTTGGGCGCTGTTTGCGGTGGCTGTCGTGTTAGTCGCAAACGGCGGATTGGTTATCAGCGAGTTTGTCGGCATCGGCGCGGCGATGGAATTGCTGGGCGTCAGCAAGTATCTGGCAGTGCCTGTCGCCGCAGCGCTGTTGTGGTATCTGGTGATCTACGGTTCATACAGTTGGGTCGAGCGTATCTTTCTGTTAATGACGCTCGTTTTTTTCGTTTACCCTGTGGCGGTATTTATGGCGCATCCGCACTGGAGCGAAGTTGCGCGCGGCGCATTTGTGCCGAAGATACAAAAGGATTCAGGCTACATTTTTATTCTCGTCGGATTGATGGGCACGACGATTACGCCGTACATGCAATTGTTTCAGCAAAGCTCGCTCGTGGAAAAAGGCGTCGCGCGCAGGCACTACGGGCCGGAGCGCATAGACACTTACACGGGCGCGGTCTTTTCCAATTTGATGTCCGTCTTTATGATCGTCGCAACGGCGGCGACCTTGCACGTCATCGGCAAAACAGAAATAAATTCAGCCGCCGATGCTGCTGTGGCGCTCGAGCCTGTCGTCGGTCATTCAGCGAAGGCGCTGTTCGCCATCGGGTTGCTCGGCGCAGGACTCCTTGCGGGCGCGGTCTTGCCGGTTGCGACTTCCTACGCGATCAGCGAAGCGTTCGGCGTGCCGAAGGGCGTCAACCTAGATTTCCGGCGCGCGCGCATTTTCTTTATGATCTTCACGGCGCTGATCGTCTTCGGCGCGGGCGTGGCGGTTATTCCGGGCGTGCCTGTGATTAAATTGCTGGTGTGGGTGCAAGTCCTAAACGGCATACTGCTGCCGATCATACTCGTCTTCATACTGCTACTCATCAACGATAAAAAGCTTGCCGGAGATTTGCGGAACACGCGTCTATACAACATCCTCGGCTGGGGTACTTTTGCGATGATTACACTGGCCGTCGTCGTGATGCTCGGCTCGCAACTTCTCGAAGCCTTCGGTTTTCATCCTTTCGGCGGCGCTCAATAAGTCACACCGGAGCGTGGCCTTCGCCGCAAAAATAAAAATTGACAGCCCGCCGCGACGGGTGTATAAGCCTGCCTATCGCTGTCGGTTCTCGCTAACGAGAGTCCCACTTCCACAAGTCTCACTCCTGTTAGCCTCCCATAACCACTTTACACGGAGCGATGCCGCACATCCTCCATTCGCCTTACGGTTTTACAATGAACTCCCTAGGTTGTGTTGACGTAAAGAAGCTAAACTGTTCTACATGATGACAGTTAAGCTAACCGATGATGAATGGCAAAAGATTCTGCCCGTCTTGAAAACTTGTCCCCAAGTACGGCTCGGAGCCGGACG
>JAABUM010000566.1_pt1 | contig 63115 bp, 66 predicted proteins | sample 5559161 | NCBI WGS metagenome assembly JAABUM01 (sample SAMN10711868, study PRJNA513369) | rock metagenome | isolation source: Antarctica rocks | place: Antarctica: Victoria Land, Siegfried Peak nord
CTGCACTTCTTCCGCCGCCTCAGGCTGCGCTGGGAACGCCGCCCCGAACTCCACCAAGCTTTCATGGCCCTCGGCTGCGCGATCATCTGCCAGCGCTACCTCCGCGCGTTGTGAAACAGGTTCTTAGAGTTTGCCCTCATGCTCGAAGTGCGCGTAGTAGGCCGCGAGGTGCCCTTTCGGGCGAGTCCGACGGCGGATCCTTGTGTCGCGCGGCCTCTTCGCGAACTCAATCATCGCCCTGGCCATAAGTCGATCATTTCGGTCGACGACATCCTTCGGCAACCGCCGATCTCCCAATCCACGACCTCCAGCAGTCTCGAGCCGCCACCACGGCCTTCGACACTTCGCTCCCAACCGGTGAGCGGCCGTACCGTCGGACGGTATGAGCCGTCAGGTCTGCCTTCAAGCTGCGGCGCAACTTCGCCCGCGCCCCGTCGAGAACTCTGCTCCGCGCAGACAGGAGGGGGCCCTGCTATTCGCGTTCGGTCCGCTGCAGGTAGATGACCCGATCATCGACCTGATCGTCGGCGATGGCTTGGATAGCTGCAATTAGCGGCTGTACACCGCTCCGGCGACGGGAGAAGCGACTGGACAAAGCGATGAGCAGCCCATGGTGGCGGCCGCCGGCGGTGCTGTGCTCGGCGGCGATGCGCGCAAAATCACCGACATTCTCGGTCAGCACGGCGTAGCCGCCGGCGACGGCAGCAGAGAACACCTCCGGATCAGACGCGCCCGCCAATCGACGATCAGCAACCGTCGTCGCTTCAATGCCTGCGGAGCGAAGCGCGCCAGCCACCGTGGCCGGGTACATCTCATCAACGAGTAGCTTCACCGCGCTTGAGCGGCGGCGGTGTCGCTGCGGTGAAGCTCGATCCTGGCCTCGATCTCGTCGGGGTAGGTGGTCCGGTACGCGAGGACCGCGTCAATCTGGGAACGGCTCACGACTCCCTCGGCTGCGAGCTCGGCCGCCGGATCCTTGGTCGGCTCGAGGTCGTCGATCCACATCGCGACCTCCCAAACGTCCGGAGCTCCGATCAATCCGGCACGTCGGCCGGTCGGACCGTCGCGAAACGTGATCATCGGATGCTCGTCGCGGCGCGCGCCCTCCTCGGCATAGCGGCGCAGGCGATCAGACAAGCTTTCACCAGCGGCTCGAGCACGGAGACGGAGGCGCTCGGCAAGGCGGTCATCGAGGCGTACGGATACGTTCACAGACACACCTACAGTGTTGCACATTGTCAACGTTAGGAGGCGGAGTAATGCAATCCATCCTGGCTCCGCCTGCGGACGCGAATCGTCCGCACGGGCGACGTAGAATCGTCGTATTCCGCGAAAGCGAGTGATCGGGTTTACCATCGGGCTCTTCATCGCCCTCCTCGGCGGGGGCGTGCTGCTTGCGCTCCTAGCTGCCCACGCCACCTTAGGCTTCCTGGACTCGCCGTGGACGCACGTGCCGCTCGGCGCCTTCCTTCTCGCCATCGGCGCCTACTACATCGCTCGTCGCCAACAGATCGCCACGCGAGCGCGCCTCGCACGTAGCCAGAAGGGCAAGTCAGGCGTCCTCTTGCCGCCAATGGCCTACCTCGTCACGGGCGTCATTTTCCTGGGTAACGGCGTTCTTCAGCTCCTCACGGGCGCCCTGCGCGCCCACGTTTTCTAGGGCAGCGAAGTAGCTAGGGCGTCCATTGGCGTTTGCATGGCGGCGACGCGCTCTGTGGGGGCGACGTGGCGTAGGTAGCGGTCGGTGGTCGCGAGGGAGCCGTGTCCGAGTTGTTGTTAGATGACGTGGACGGGGATGCCTTCGGCGGCGAGCTCAAAGGCGTGGGTGGCGCAGGCCGTGGGGGTGCACGCGCTTGTCGATCCCCGCGCGGGCGGCCAGGCGAGGCAGCAGCCGGCGCACGTAGCTTGGGTCCATGGGTTGGCCTTTGAGGGTGCAGAACACCGGCCCCCGGACGGGGAGGGCGAGCTGGCGGCGTTTGTCCATCCAGCGCTCGAGCAGCGCGAAGGCGGCGGGATCCATGCCCACGGTGCGCCGCCGGTCGCCTTTGCCGTGCAGCACCACCACCGCGCCGGTGGCCTGGTCGACGTCTTTGGGGTGCAGCGCGAGGGCCTCAGCGGCCCGGAGCCCGCCGCGGCAGAGGACCGCGATCACCGCCCGGTGCGCACCCCCGTCGCCGCCCGCGGCGAGCTGGCGCGGATCAGCGCGCGGACCTCGTGCTCGGTCAGCGGCTCGGACGGGAAGCGCCGGCCTTTGTTGGCGGGCACACGACGGGTCACCGCTAACTGTCTTGGCCGTTCTCCGACGGGAGCACGAGGCGCCCCGCGCTCCGGTCGATTGTTTGGGCCAGCTCGCGCAGCTCCTTGGTGATGGGATCGCCGACCTTTTCCGTGAGCGTGCGCGCCGGCTCCTCCTGCTGCCAGATGTGGGCGGCTCGACGGTTGAGGTCTCGGTAGCCGGGGAGATCCTCGATGCGCTCATCGACCCGGTGACCGTCACCGAGCGTGTCGCGGATCGTGCCGGTCAGCGTTAGCCGGTCGAAGGCAGCGGCGAGGCCGTGAACGTCGAGCAAGCCACCCCCTTCTCCGTACGAAGGCGCGAACCAGTGGTCCTCGCCGGGAGCGACGAGCGGAAACCGCCAGCGCCGGACCTCGCGTGGGAGCGTGCCACCCTCGGCCGGCTCAAACGCCAGCTCTATGTCGACCTCGAGCGCCGGCCCCTGCCCGACATTCTTGACTTGGACGAAGGCCATGGTCGGACCGCGATAGAGAAGGCTCAGGGCGAGCCGGGGGCGAACGCTCTGCAGGCGCGCCTCGTGGGTCTCCTCGCGGCTGGCCGCCATCTCCTCTCGCGTCAGTCGGTTGTCCTCCGCGCTCTGCTTGCTGCCGCGCTCGGCTTCCTCGCGGCTCTTCTTCGTCTCGTCGACGAGGCACCGGGTCTGAGTCACGTAGCGGGCGGTGGCGATCGCCAGCACCAGCGTGACGACGGCAAGCACCGCCGTGAAGGCGGCGGTGATCCAGTCCGCGACGGTGGGACCCATTCAGCTCAACGCTACGGCCCCCCTCGGACGGCCCCAGGGTCACGCTTTGGGGGAAAAACGTGACCGTATGCGGGGTCCCACCGCCCGGCCAGCACAAGGGTGACTCTGCGCGCAAGCCCGCGCCTTATCCTGGAGCGGTGGGCATCCGCTTGTACGGAGATCCGAATAAGCCGCCGCCGGCGGTGGCGAGATACAAGTGGCTTCTGATCGTGGTGGCTGTCGTCGTCGTGAATGAGACGACCGCCCACATCAAACCGTTCGCGCTGGCGCTGCTCATGGCGATCGCCATCGCCTTACTGGTGGGCCTCGCCGCTCTTGGATGGCAACGCTTCGCCGCACGACGATAGGAAGACCGAGCACCGGCCCTCTCGGTCCCGTGTAGCGCGCTGGGCGCCAGCTCAGCGCTGGTGGCCGAACTATTCGAGGAGCGCGGCGATCTCATAGAGCGTCCACCGATGGTCCGCGACGCCCGCAGCGAGCGCGGGGCTGTCGCGCGGCTTCCTCGACCGCTTAGGCATGCGAGAATCGCACCGATGCGCAAGGAGGATCCCGCCGAGGCGTACTCTCCGGGCCGCATGGGCCGAGCGATGGACGCCTACGGCCGAGCGGTACTTCGGGCCATGCCGGTGGCCTTCGTGGGCGTCTTGTTTGTGGTGGTCGTTTGCCTCCTGCTCAAGATCGACCGGCTCGTCTCCGCGTTCATAGCCACGACCGGAATGTTCGCCATCTACTTCTGGCGAGCGCGGCGCGAGCTGCGTGCCGTGTGCCAAGCCGGACGTGAGGAACGAGTCCGAGCCCATGAGCGTCGCCGGTCAAACTGACCCACTACCAACTATTGGCAGGAGACAGGGGCGCGGTGTCGCGGTCCTTCACCTTGCTGGTCGTGTCGCTGGTCGTAGCGGTCGCTGACTTCATCGGCCGGTGACTTGGCCCAAGCCCGTCTATCTTGGGGTATCGGGGATGAGCATCGTTCTGTACTTCGTCGCGGTTTTAGGGGCGCTGAGCGCCGTTGCGCTTCCCGCGGTCGCGTGCGTCGGGGCGTTGCGCTACGTGCGCCGTGAGGCTCAGCACTGGTCCCCTCTGCAGCGCCGCAAGGCAACCACCGGGGGCATCTTCACGCTGGCCGGGACGGGCGGCGTCCTCGCGGTGCTCATCGCGGCGCCGTGGGGCTCCCAGACGATCCTCTTTCTCCTCGGAGGCCTCTTTGGCGGGGTCGTCCTGCTTGTGCCCGTCATCGTCCTCAGCTCAATTCATCAGAATCGCCGCGCCCGCTCGACGCAACGGCGCGCTGACCCACGAGCTGGCGACAAGCGCCCCTAGCCTTCCGCCCTTTACGCGGGCAAGCACTACATGTAGGGCGTTCTGCGGGCCTCGGCGGCCAGGCCGGACCTTGCTTGTCTGACTGGCGCGGAGGGGCTTAAGAGAGCACGCCTGCTGAGAACGGGCTCGACACGCATAACTCGCCTGATCGGGCTTGAGAGCGTGCGCTCGCCGGGTACCGCAACCGCTTTGACGATGACGAGCAGCAGCGCGCTCTTTCGAGAGCACGCTGCTGCGATGTCGCCGGCTGGGAGCGGGTGATCGGGCGGCGCTTCGCCGCGCGTCCGATAAGAGCAGAAGCGTCCCGTCGACTTGGCCAGCGTCGGCGTGGTCTGGCCGGCTTTATCCTTGGCGGTATGGATCTCGGTGAGCAGGTTTCTTACAAGGTGCTGCAAGCGGGCGTCGCGGTGTACAGCTCCGACGATGAGCAGATCGGGAAAGTGGCGCACGTCCTCGCGGATGAGGGCGAGGACGTCTTTGACGGAATCGTGATCGCAGAGCACCAGTTCGCTCAGGAGCACCGGTTCGTCGACGCCGATGCCGTCGACCGGATCTCTGAGCGAGGTGTCATCCTCAAGCTCGACCGGTCGGCGTGTGAGCAACTCCCCAAGCCTTCGCCTAACCCGGCCGTCATGCGTGACGATCCCGCCGAGTCCAAAGCCGATATGCGCCACGAGAAGCTCGTGCGCGCTTGGGATCTCATCTCAGGCAATCGCTGAGCGGCGCTCGCGGTCATCGTCCGCAGCGAAGTTCCAGACCGCCCCCGGCCGCCGATCTACCGACCTCGAGAGTCTCCGCGCGAAAGCAGAACGTCAGCCCCGGCTGGCCCCAACGTGCTTCACGCCTGCCGGTTCGCGTATGTAGAACGAGTGCTGTGCTGTCTGCTTGAGTCCGCCCGCCGTCGATCGAACCGGATCCCGGCATACCCCCTTAGAGCATCGCTCTTCTTCTCCCAGCCGCTGTCCTGCTGCGAAACGATCTCGAAGCCCCCGACAGCTACCCCACGCTCCTGCATGGTCGCCCTTGCGGCCGTATCGCGGCGAGTCGTCGTTCCCATAGAGCAGCAGCAGTGCCGGGTCGTACCACGGCCGCTCGAGTCGACAATCGCTAGCGTGGTCCTGCGGGCGGAGGGATTGCGGAAGCAGGAGCTCGCCGACGTCAGGTTTTGTCCCACAAGCGGATCGGCTTACGGACCGGCCCCCTAGATCAGGGAAGGCTGAATAGGGCGGCGATCGGCGCCACGTCGTCGGGAGTCCGAGGGTCGGCGGTGACCTGGAGGACCGCGTGATCGCCGTCTTGGGTCACCGCCCAGGCGACGAACGAGCAGCACTTCGCCTCCGCGGCCGCCAGTGCCTCCAACTCTTCTCGAACCCCGGGTCCGAGCCTGTAGCGGACTTCGAGCTGATGCCCGGCGCGTCGAGTGCTGGAAGTTGCGGTGTCGGCCAAGCGCTGCCAACGAGCCGTCCGCGTCGCTCCGTCGTGCGGGGCCAGCGTGCAGGCCAAGGGCAACTCGGCTGCCGCGGCCACGTCGGAACGCTCGAGGATCTCGCTCTCTTGCCGCTGCATGGTCGACATCAACCGTATCCGTAACGGGATCGCTCACCGGGACCGGCGCACGGGCGGCCGGAGGCCCGCATAACGCGCTACTGCTTGCCGTCGAGGCTGTCGCAGAAAGCCGTAGGCGTGTCGCTGGTTAGCGTGGCGGCACGAGCGGAGCTCGATCAGTTGCCGAGCGCGCGTTGGGCTGGTGAGACGTGGGGCATGGCGGGGGCGGCCGATCGCCCGCGCCGGCGGTCGCCGTCAGACGGGCTGCGTGGCACTGGTGTGCCGCCAGAGCTTGAGGAGGTTGTGCGTGGCGCAGGTCAGGCGCCATTCCGAGCGGCAGGCCGATCGCCCTCGTCTGAGGAAGCGGTCGATGCGTCGGTTGAACTTGGTGTCGGCGAAGACGGGCTCGATCATGCCCTGGCGTTTGGCGTAGAGCGCCCTGCCGTCGTCGGTGTCGAGGACGCGGCGCATGAAGGCGTAGAAGCCGCCGTCCCAGCCGGGGCGGGCGCCTTTGCGCTTGCCGGCGTCGGGCGGGATCAACACCGGGATGCCGCGACTGACGAACTGCTCGATCTGGTCTTGATGCCAGTAGCCGACTTAAACGCGCCGGACGCACCCACCTTTGTGCGACAGCCTCCGTCCGAAGCAGTAGCCGCGGCTGCTCACGTACGCCTCCCTGCACCTGCGCGGAAGCGGCTCGCGGATTGTGCGCGGCACTCGCAGGCACCCGCGTATTAGACGCCTTCACGCGCGTGCTTCAGCTGAAGCTGCTGAGCTGAGAAACTCGGAATTGTGCGCGCGCCTACTAGCAGAGACGTCGAGAAGCCCGTCCGTGCGCTGCTCGACCCGCCGTTTGCGCGGCTGGGGTGGCAGCGGCCGCGCGCGCTCGTCTGGGTGGATCCAACTACTCCGCTAGCTCGCCCGGTGAGTCTGGCAGCCAGCGTCGAATACCGGGCGCAGCTGTTCTTCAGCAAGTGGAACGGCATGGCTCCCCTGCCGAACCGTTGCCGCCTCGACTTCAGCGGCCCATTTGGCGGATGGCCTCATATGGCGCTTCTTACGCCGGACGAGCAGACGCCAATTCGAACACTCATCGATGACGTTCGCGTGCGCACCGACCGCCACGCGTTCCCTGAGGAAATGCCCGCGGAGGTCCGCCGCTTCTTCGACCGGCAGACTCACCCACTGCCCAACCCATTGACGGCTCAAGACATCGAGATGGAATATCTCACGGTCAGCGACCTCGAAGCTCAAACGGAATACCTGGCCAAGGTGCTGCCCCTGATGCACGCTCGCTTCATGACGACAGCACGCGATGCGCCGTTGCAAGGGTCCTGGCACTGGACCACGGGGCCCGACCCCGAGTGACCGCTTGCGCGGACAAACGGTTAGTCCACCGGGGACCTCCCCCCTTCCCCTTTCCATGCCACGCGGCAGCGACCCAAAGCACCTCGCCCCGCGTCTCGTAAGCCGAACGTCCTACGGCGAGACTTCGGGCAGCGCGGCCAAGCACCGCGATGGCGCGTGTGCTCGTTGCCGATTGGGGATCGGCGGATTCTGGCGGTTATTGCAACAGGAGTTCGGCGAGCTGTTCGGTGGGGTTGGCGAAGGCGAGGCGCTTGCGGGGCCGGTCGTTGAGCTCGTCGGCGATGGCATCGAGCTGTGACTCGGTCACCGTGCTGAAGTCGGTGCCCTTGGGGAAGTACTGGCGCAGCAGGCCGTTGGTGTTCTCGTTGGAGCCGCGCTGCCACGGGGCGTGCGGATCGCAGAAGTAGACGTTGATGCCGGCGTCGACGTGGACTTGCTTCCAGTCGCGCATCTCGGGACCCTGGTCCCAAGTCAGCGAGCGGCGCAGCGCCACGGGCAGCGTCTGCACCTTCTCCGCGAGCGCCGGGGCGACGTGCTCGGGCTTGTAGCCGTCAGGCAGCGAGACGAGCATCGCGAAGCCGCTGGCGCGCTCGACCAGGGTGGCGATCGCGGTGGCGTTGCGCTTGCCGATCAGCAGGTCGCCCTCCCAGTGGCCGGGCACCGCGCGGTCCTCAGCCTCCGGCGGGCGCTGGGCAATGTTGACCATGTCGGGGATCCGGTTCTTGCGCTGCCCCACCTGTCGGCCGGGCTTGCGCAGCGCGCGGCCGGTGCGCAGGTAGCGCGTCAGCTCCCGGCTCAGCGCACCCCGCGACTGCACGTAGAGCGACTGGTAGATCGTCTCGGTCGACACCCACATCTCCGGGTTCTCGGGGAATCGACGGCGCAGCCGGCCCGCGATCTGCTCGGGCGAGAAGCGCCGCCGCAGATCGTCCTGCACGAGCTGGCGCAGCGGCAGGTTGGTGTGAAGCTTGGCCGGCTTGGGCGGCCCGCGCGCTCGTAGGCCAGCGCGTGCGCCGTCGTCGCCCGGTAGCCGCGGCGGTCGGCGTTGCGCCCGAGCTCGCGCGAGATCGTCGACGCAGACCGGCCCAGGCGCCGGGCGATCACGCGCATGGCCTCGCCACGCGCCCGGGCCAGCGCGATCTCCTCGCGCTCTGAGAACGACAAGCAGCGGCCCTTGAGGTTGCGGCCACGGCGCGGGCGCACCCCGCCGCAGGCGGCGACCCAGCGTGTGCCCTGCTTGCGATACGTGCCCGCCGCCATGGCCGCGGCGGCGATGAACTCACCGGCCTGCAGCGCCGCCCAGAACGGCTGCACCGCCTCGGGCACCTGGGCGTTGGAGAACCGCACCATCGACTCCTCCTGACCTCGGACAGCCGAGGAGGTGGACATCGCTGGCGCCCGACGAGTCCCCGGCGAACCCGCGCGCGCGTCGGTCACCGCTACGGCTCGCCCTCCGGGCTCGCCTCCGCTCCGACCGACGCGCACCCCATCAGCCGCCTCGGACGGTCACTCAGCGAACCCGCCTACGGGCTCGCGTTGCGATCACCGCGAGAACCCAAGGATCGGCCTGTGGGACACTGGCGTGAGGCGCGTCCGATCGAGCCGGGTCCCGGTGAAGCGCCTGTTGCCCAGGGCCCGAGATCGCCCTCAACGAGGCGATGTGGAAGTCGATCCGGGGACGCCGCTCGCGCATGCCCGCGCCCCGCGGATAACGACCCTCGACCTTGCGGTCAGGGGACCAGTCGCCGGGCGGCGCCGAGGAGCGATCTTGCCGGCGTCAGCAATGCGCTCAGGACACGCCTAGAAGAGCCCTCCGCTGCCGGGTCAGAGCGACCTGGCTGCGGATCGCTCGAGATGTCGCTTTCGGCGCGCCGCCTGGGCGTAGTGGTGTGCAAGTCATTGGCGATCGTCGAGGTAGACACGTCGAGACGCTCGGCGATCTCGCGGTGCGTCAGACCCTCCCCACGCAGGCTTCGAACTTGGGCAGCGCGCTCGTTGGGCGCCAAACGACCGTTGCGGGGGCGGTTAGCCACAGCACGGAGGATATCTCTGGCGCGTCGGGTCCGCCCCCGCCCCGCCCAGCCCCTCGCATCCGCTCCCTACCGCGCATCGCCCATGGAAGCCGACCAAGAGCGAGGGATGCTGGAGCTTGAGACCTTCGACGACGCCAGCGAAGAGATCGGCCGCTACCACCACCGGCCCCACAGCCGGCTCAACTACAAGACCCCGCGCGAAGTCGCGGCCCTACGGAAAGATGTCAACGACGACCCAATCCCAGCGGCCTGAAGTGTCAACACGCCCGGGGAGCAGTCCAACTACTCGATTTCGCCCGTTTTCGGCCGCGGTGTTGGCGCTGGCGGGCTCGCGGGTACATTCGCCGCATGGCACAGAAGCTGGGAGAGGCGCTGGCACGTCGTGCTGAGTTGCAGGCACGACTCGGCGAGGTCCGCGACCGGTTGCGGGTGAGCGCCCTCGCTCAGGAGGGCGATCAGCCTGCTGAGGATCCCGAACCTCTGCTTGGAGAGCTCGAGGACATTGCCACAGAGTTGGAGTCGTTGATCGCGCAGATCAACCACACCAATGTTGTCACGCGCCTTTCGTCCGGGCAGACCCTGACGCAGGCTCTGGCACGACGAGACGTGCTTGGGGTTCTCCACGGCGCATTGAAAGCCGTGGCGGACGCGACGGCTCAGCAGCAGGCGCGCTACAGCCGTTCTGAGATCCGACTGATCCGCACGTTCGACGTCTCGGCAGTCCGGTCTCGGGTGGATCAACTCGCGCGCGATCGCCGCCAGCTTGATGTCGAGATCCAGAACGCGAACTGGACGGTGGAACTGCAGCAGGACAGCTCAAACGACGCGAGTCGGTAGCTACACAGGAGATAGCGAGCGCCAGGGCGGCAACTGCCCCAAAGTTGCATGCCGGTTCGCCGGCTCTTGGGTGGCGCGAGGGCAGCGCCCGCGGGTTCGATTCCCGCATCGCACAGACACGCCCCGCACTGTCACACCAGCACCCAGCACGACAACGGCGCACTACCACGGCGCTGGATCTCCGCCGTAGTGAGGGTGGGTAAGGGGACTCAGTACCGCGTCATGACGCACGGCCCAGCATGGCCTCTTCGTCGACGAACGACGACCCGCGACCGGCCGCTGAGGCCCCTGCTTCCGGCCGGCCGGCGTCGAAAACGGGAGCGGCCGGATTACGACTCCTTCGGCGCGGCAGGCGAGTTGGGTCGCGGCGGCCGGCGGCGCCGACGGGTCGGTCGCGCTCGTGGCGATGAACAGGTGGTTAGTGGCGGGTGGCTCGCGACCCGCCTTCGTGGCTGCGTGGGCTCGGAGGCACCTACGCTTTCGTGGCCGTGTCTGTCGGAAAGTGGTCACGCGTTACGGACATTCGGCCTCCCGTTACCGACGGGAACTACCGCAGCGACATCCAGGCAGCCCAGCCCACTGCCGCGCCCCCGAGCAGCAGTCCAGTCACGGCAGGACCCAGTCCTCCGACCGAGTAGAGGATCGCGACAGCTGGGACGAGCGCTACGGGCACCATCGCCGCATACATGCGCAGCGTCTTTTTCTGATGATCGGTGATGGCATCAGCCATCTTCTCCTCCTCGGTGCCCACGGCACGTCGCGATCTCAGCTTCTCGCCGTCGTCTCGAAAGACGCCGGTGAGCGGCTCGAGGACGCTGGTCCGGACAAGGGCGAGGATCCGCTCTCGGAAGACCCAGCCGCTAACCCATCGGCCCTCCCAATAGACGACCTCGTGATCGGCCACATCGACAAGGACCGGGAACCGCAGCGCTGCGAAGCGATGAATCGGCGACCGGTCGACCCATCTCACGGCGGTGTCCTGCGGGTGCTCGGCGAGGAACACGATGATGGTCGCAGTACCCGTCTGCAGACCGCGTGGTAGTCCACCCTTGTGCTTGATCGCATATTCCTGAGCTGCAGTCGCCAAGCGCTCAGCCCCCTCGCCAGACAGGCGGTCCACCGTAGAGACCACGACGAAGACGTGCATCCGTCCAGCAACCGTCCACTGAGACTGACGCGCCACAAGCGCCTCGGCGTCGGTCAGTGTTGTCGATGTGTTCGTAAAGCCGGCTTGCACCAGCCGGCGCGAGATGGCGTCACGCGCCTCAGAGGCCTGCACCAGCGCGAATATACACCCCGCATGCCGAGTGCAAAGCCCCGCTGAGCAGCACCGCCTCTTGGTTATTTGCCAGCGCGGCTCACCAACCGAGTGATCGACAGAAACTGGAACTCTAGGCCACGCGACTAAGCCGCTTCGACGGCGCGGTCCAGCGCCGGACCGACACGCTCGATCCGCCGCTCCAGACTCTGCGTCGCAAGCTTGGCGTAAGGCAACACGTCCGTCATCGAGGAGAGTCGGAGTAGCTGACGCAAACCCCGGACCGGCAGACCGACCGCCCATCGGGGTCATCCACTGACGATCAAGCCGCAAGATGGGCGACTGCCGCTTCACGGTGCGGCGCGCCCTTGCCGATACTCCCGGGAGTGGGAACGGCACCAAAGCTACGGATCATGCTTCCGCTCGCGTTGATACTCGTCGTCGGCGAGGCCTTCACGTTCCTCGCCTTTGCTCTGGCGTGCAACGGCGAAAACCTGCGCTCGCCGTTCACGGGGCTATGCAGCGCCGGACACTCGCACCCACAAATGCACCTGCCCGTTCTCGGCTTCCTCGCGGTCTTGACGGCATAGCCGTTTCGCGCACGCGGTCCAGCTACCGAGGCTTTGTGGTCGGCGCCGGAGTTGGCGTCCTAGCTGGACTTACGCTCTGGTTGCTTTACGGTGATCCCGCAGGTCACTTCGGCGGTCTGCTCTCCTAGCTTTGTCGGCACTCCGCACGCTGATCCGCAACGTTCGCCGATTCACGTCCGGCGTCCCTGCACGAGCGCTCTGGCAGGCTCTTCGTCTCGGGAACGCGGAACTCTCGTTTCAATAGCCTTTGACCACCCAGCCCGAAGGCGCAGTCGTCGAAAGCGGTTCCGGCTACCCGCGCGGGCAACGTTCCACCTTCCCGACGAAACAAGCTCACGAGCGCCAAGGCGCTCGCGCACACAGCGCGGGTCGGACGCGTCGGTGACGCAAATGCGCCCGCGCACCCAGGGCGGTCCTAGAACGCGAGGCGGTGCTCGACGCAGAGCTGGGCGAGCGTGTCCATCGCTTCCTGCGAGCGGTGAGGCAGCGCGTCCAGGGCGGCGACCGCCTCACGGAGATCCTCGAGCGTCGCCTCCCGTGCTTCGAGCGCGAAGCGCCCTGCCCAGCGGAGCGCCGCGCGGTCATAGCGCTCGGAGTCTTGATCGCGCATGAGCAGGCAGATCTGCAGCGCGTCACCCAAACCAACGCGCGGCAGCTCGGCGGCGTAGGCGCGTGCCAGATCGAGCTGCCCTTTGACCAGTGCGCTCGTGAATGCCCGGTAGACCGCGCCGTTGCCCTCACTCGTCACGAACACACGTTCGCACACCGGTCAAGCGGGATCAGGCGCTCGAGGCCTCGGTGCGCCGGGAGATCGCGGTCCTTTCGGTTCAGCGCAGGCTCTCGCAAGCCCGCCCATCCCCCATCGCGGTCCAGGTTCGCCGCGGTGTCCCGGTGAGCCTCGCAGTAGGACTGAGCCTGGGCGGGAGAAGTGGGAGCAGGTGACGTGTCGGGCGGGACTCGTCGACGACGACACGGGGGGCTTGTGTTGAGCAGATGCGGACGGCCTCCTGGCCTTCGGCGCGTACCGCAGCCAGTTCCTTGCCATGCGCCGCTGCGCCGCGGCGAGGGCCACGGTGCCGTTGCACACGGCGTCGTGGTAGGCATTCTCGAGCGCGTCCTTGCGTCCGAAGCCAGGCGCGCGCTCAGGCCACAGGTTCGACCGGGCGTTTGACCCGCCGAGCTCGAGCGGCACCAAGTGGTCGACCTCATACGAGCCGGCCGCATGCGAGGCGATCCCATAGGCGGCATACACGCGCGCCTTGAGTGTTTCTGAGACGTTGCGCGCCCGGGCGGTGTACCGGTCCGCAGCTCACGCGCGGCCGATAGTTCAGGCGCCGTTGCCGCGTCGCCAGTAGTGCACCAGGGCGCCGAGCGCAAAGAACATGCTCGGGCCCAGCGTGAAGATGCGCTGTTGAAGCAGGAGCGAGTGCTCGTATGCGGCCTTCGTCACGGGTAACGTGGTGCCGTGGTTATCGAGGTAGTAGCGCCCTCCGCTCATCGTTGGCTGCCCACCGATGCTCCCAATGGAGGCCATCAGAACCAGCCACGCCCCGACGAAGAGGACGACGAACGCAGCGACAGCTACGGGAGGGGCTCCGGTGAGCAGTTCGCGCCATCGCGGGCGACCACCCTCCGAGGACAGCCGCAGGACCGACGAGAAATGAACCACGAAGATGAGCGGGAAGAACAGGAACTGCGGCCACTGCGGAACCACGGGAGCCTCCGGGGCGAGCGTGCTCGCCGCGATGGCCAACTCAAGCGCCAGACCGGCCACGCTGAGCCGGAGCATCGCCTCCGGCTTCAGGTTCCTCAGTCCCCACTCCCTCACAACAAGAACTCTGGTCTCGGCACGGACTCCGTATCGGCTTCTCGGACGAGATCCGCTACTGCCTCGGCGGCTGCGTTCAGCGACTGCGCCGGCGAGAACGGCCCAGAGCGCATCGTCGAACGGGACGGTTTCCGGCACGGCGTCGGCTTTGCGGCGAACAGCAGCGCCATCGTGGATGCACGACTCGCACGATGCCACACTCGTCCTGCGTTTCGTCCGTCAAAGCGGCAGTGAGCGCGGCGCTCCAACCCGTCGCCAGCCGTACGCTCGCGCGGCGCTGGGGTTCGTGTACATGATCGCCGCCGCCGTTGTCGTTGTCGCGGTGGCCATCTTCGCCCTGCTCAGCTTCCTAGGTGTAGGCCTCCTCGGGATCGCGGGGGTCTTGTGTCTCGCGCTCGCCGCGTTCCTATTCCTGTGGGATTTCGAAAAAGACGAGGTCTTCGAGGACGCCTGGATCGAGATCGGACAGGTCGTTGCGTCGCTGGTCGCCGCCGCTGCGGGCCTCGCATTCCTCGTCGCACACTTCATCGGTTGACCGAAAGCTGCGGCCCGTCCGAAACGGGCTGCTGCCCGTCGTCCGAAGCGGACTGTGGCGTCTTGCCGCGTCAAGTGCGCTCCGCTCCGGAGTCGACGCGTTCTGCGCAGGGGCCTGAAGGTCGCTTCAGCTCCTGAGGGCCTTCGCATGCAGCCTCAATCTCCGCTCCTCGGAGTCCGCTTGACGGACTACACTTGGTGACGCCTCGTACTCATCCCGCGGACGTCCCGCCCTGGCGTTCGTCATGACGGAACCGCGCCGCCCGTTCCACATTCTCCTGGCGGCCTGCTGATTGTCCAACAGCAAGACCACCGATAGGGTCTCTCGCCGCTCGCGATGCTCGCCGCCACTGACACATCCATTGCTCTGCCCCTGAAGGCAGAGGTGGTGGTGTTTCTGGGCTCGCCGGGAGAGCTTGAAAACGAAAGGGAGATCGTTCGCGAGGTGGTGAAGGACCTCAATAGTCATCTCGCCGCGTTCGAGGTGCAGATCGACCTGCGCGAGGGCGGTGACCGTTCCCCAGCAGGTGGTCGTCCACAAGGCGCAATCAACCCGGACGTCGATGCCTGCGAGATCTTGATGGCCCTGTTCTGGCGTACTGTGGGGTCGCTTAGCGGTGAAGCCGAGTCGGGAACGCTGGAAGAGTACGAACGGGTGTGCGAGCGCCGGCAAGAAACGGCAGACCGCTGGCCGCAACCGCTGATCTGGTTCAAGAAAGTCCATGACGACCTGGCTCAAGATCCAGGCGAGAACTACCTGCAGGTGGTGACCTTCCGGCAGAGCCTGATCGATTCGGGAACCGATTACTTCTCCGACTTCGACGACCTCAAGCGGTTCGAAAGAGAGGTGCGCCGACGCCTCTTCCAGGTTGTGGTCGAGCGTTCCGGTCTTGCGGCGGTGCCTGAATCGGCAGAGGGCATTCGCGGCCGAGGACCTTCGGCACGGCCGCCAACGCCTAGTGAGCCTGACCCGCGGAGCGATCCGTCGGACCGCCCAGAGCTGAGCGGGCTGGTGACCGAGGGGCCGGCTGCTCTACTGCCGCAAGGCCAAGCCCGCTACGAAGCCGCGAAGCTACTAGCCGAGTCTGATCCGGCGCAGGCGGCCGTCGAGTTCGAGAAGCTTGCCCAAGAGACGGATCGGCTCGGGCGCCACGCCGCTGTTGCGGCGGAGAGCCTTCGCCGCAAGGCGGCTGATGCTCATGCCTCGGCCGGTGATCACGACGCTGCGCTAAGCGCGCTGTCGGTGGTACTGCGCAGTCGGGCCTGGCGCGGATCCGCGCTCGCAGATGGGGACATCCGCCAGATGCGCGAGTGGCTGCCTGATAACCGCCAGTGGGTTGCCGGCGCGTGGGAGGCTGCCGTCAAATGGCCGGAGCAGCCGGAGGCGGCGCAGGCCCAACTGGGGCGCATTATGGCGAGCCAGCCAGTAGGTGAACAAGTCGAGGATCTGCCCTACTGGCGGCTGATCTACGCAGAGCTTGCTTTTCGGGCGGGCGACCGTGAGGCGGTGTTGGACGCCGCAGCAGACGCCGATGGGCTGTCGGGAGGCCCCGAACTGCTGCTGAGGTTGCTGGCAATCGATGCGCTGTCCTTGGGCGACATGTCCACGGCACGCGACCGGTATGAGCGATTGCTCGATCAACTCCACCATCAGCCTGAGAGCCTGGCGATCGCCACCGCGCGCTACGGCGTGTTGCTCACGCGTGATGGTGCAGTGGAGGAGGCCAGCAGCCGCTTCGAGGCTGCGGCGTCGCTCTGGAGCCGCGTCGGAGGCGCCACCGGTCAGGTGGCAGAGATGTACTTCGCCGCCGAATCTGGGGCCGAGATTAACGGGCAGTGGAACCCGGGCGGCTGGGAGCGGCGGCCGATGGCCGCCGCCATGCGCGGCGACAACGCGGATGTCGCTGACGCACGGGCCGATTTCCACGAAAGGTCAGGGCTCGCGGCCCGCGTGATCGGCAAAGGCTTCGACGCGCTGCGCGGCTACTGGCTGGCGTGGGCCGAACATCAGCGGGCCGGCAACCTGCGGGGTCAGCTGTTCGTTGCGCATCTGTTGGGCGAGTTGTACATGCATGCCAAGAGGCCCGCTGAAGCGTTGGCCATGTTCGTGGCTGGCGGCCGGGAAGACGACGCCAAACGGGCCGCCGCCCAAGCGTCAGCGACCGACATGATCGCGATCATCCGACCGAGAGGCGCGGCCTGGGAGCGCGCAGCAAGCCTGGCGGCAGTCTCCTCAGCAGGCCGAAGGCTGGATGAAACGCAGACAGCTCAACTGGCCGCCTGGGTGCTGGACGAGAGTGCCTCCGACGCGATGGCCGGAATCGGCCCGCAGCTGCTTCCTCGTGCCACCGAGGCAGCAGCTGCCTTGGTGTTCACCTTGGCCGAAGTTTGGCGCGGGCACTTACTCGAACGCCTTCGCGTGCTGGCAGATACGCCTGACATCCGGGTCGCTCGGTCAGCGGCCGAAGCGCTGATGCTGGCCAGCAACGCCGGCGTGAGCGACGAGACTGATGTGCTGGCCAGCGTGTTTGTGCGCAACGGAACCTACGCCGGCATCTCATGGGCGTGGCTCGGCCCGCGGTTGGCCGATCACCCCGACGCCCGAGCCGTGGTCCGCGAGCACGTCCAGCAGGATGTCTCAGCGCTGTACGCGTGGCTAGTGAGTACGCCGGAAGTCAACGATCCCGAGGTCAGCCAGCTGGTCGAGAGACATTTGGCCCAGCATCTGCAGGCCCCGGCCGGGCGCGACGAAAAAGGGCACGCGGTCGGCTTGCTGAGCCTCGAAGGGTTGGGCCTCGCGGCTCGCGCGCTGACCGACCGGCAACTGCGAGATCAGCTGCGTCAGTGGCTGACCGATTTCGCCACCAGTGGCCAGCAGCCTCAAATCAATCGGGCTTCGGCTGTTAACGCCCTGATCAACATGGCTTCCGCGCTCGAGCCTGATCAGGCGGCCGCGTCGGCTGCCGCGCTGGTGAAAGTAGCGGCCGGTCGCTCTGAACCGTCGGCCTGGGATGACAGCCAGGAAGCCATGACCGACCCATTCAACCGATTCCGGCTGGGATTCACTGCCGCGTCCGACTACCTGCAGGCAGCAGCCATCGAGGCCTGCGCTGCTTTGACAGCTCGCGCGCAGCGGCTGCCCGACGGTCTGACCGAAGTAGTCGCCGAAGCTTGGGCGTCGTCCAACGCGCAGATTGCCGCCAGTGTCTGGGACGCGGTCGCACGTTGTTCGCTACTGGCTACGCCCCCCGGGCTGGCAGCAGCGCTGATTCATCCCGAGCCGGATGTGCGTGCAGCGGCGCTGCATTGCGCAGCCGAACGCGACCGGCAGGTACTGAGCGCGGCGATCAGCGAGCGCCTGCTCGCGGACGACACCATCAATGTTCGGTTAGAACTGATTCGCGCGGCGCGCCAGTTAGATCGCCAGGATCTGCTCGACCGCCTCTTGGCCGATCCAGACGCCTATGTGCGAGCGGTGGCTGCCATGCCACCTGGGCGCTAAGCGGTGCGCGGGCGCTGTGGCATCAACAAGTAGCCGGACCACTTGGCGGCCTGGAGTGACCAAATCAGGGGCAGATCACCTGAGGGCTGGGTCTGTCGGGGCCTGGCTGGAGGATGTCCAGCATGGCCAATCGTCAGGGTCGGCGGCCGTATCCGCCGGAGTTCAAGCGTGAGGCGGTCGAGTTGTATCGCCGGTCGGGGAAGCCGCTGGCGGTCATCGCGGGTGAGCTCGGGGTCGCGGTCGAGTCGTTGCGTTCGTGGAACAAGCGCGATGAGATCGATGTCGGTTTGCGAGAGGGCTGAGCACGCCTGAGCGTGAGGAGTTGCGCGAGCTCAAGCGCAAGCTGCTGCGGACCGAGCAGGAGCGCGATTTGCTCAAGCGAGCCGCGGCCTTCTTCGCAAAGGAGACCGAGATCCGGTGAGCATCTACCGGTTCATCTCGGCGGAGAAGGCCCGCACCCCGGTCTCCATGTGCTGCCGACTGCTCGAAGTCAGCCGCTCGGGCTACTACGACTGGGCGCGCCGAGCGCCCAGCGACCGCGCGTTAAACGATGCATGGCTGACCGAGCTGATCAAACGCATCCACTCCGAGAACCGCAGGGTCTACGGCGCTCGGCGCGTGCGCGCAGAGCTGCGGATGGCCGAGGGCGTGTTCGTGGGCCGCAAGCGCGTCGAGCGGCTAATGCGCCAGGCCGGCCTCTCCGGGCTGATCAAGCGCCGCAAGGGCAAGACGACGATCCGGGTCCCGGGCGTCCGCGTCGCCGATCACCTCGTCGAGCGGGACTTTCGTCCGGCCGCGCCGAACGCCCTCTGGGTCGCCGACATCACCTACCTCAGAACGTGGGAGGGATGGCTCTACCTCGCCGCGATCCAAGACGCGTTCTCGAGACGAATTGTCGGCTGGGCGATGGCCGATCACATGCGAGCCGAGCTCGTCCTCGACGCGCTGCAGATGGCCTTGGCGCGACGCCGGCCCGAACCCGGGCTGGTTCACCACCTAAGGTTCTCCGGCCAATCTCGGTAAGTGCGGCTGCAGGCAGCCGGTTCATCGATCCGAAGTCGACTGACGCGGCACTCCGAGGCGATTCCCCGGCGGTCCCACTGGTGCGCTACTTCCGCTACTTCTGGAACGAGGACTTCAACGGTCGCGGGACATCGACACACTTCTACGCAGTCAACGAAAACTCGCGCGAAGTTGAGCGCCAAGTCGAGATCTATGCCGACGCCACGGTGCTCGCCTACGACCAAGGCCACGTACACGATGACGACGGCATGCTCGCCGACCAGCTCTGGGACTTCGACGACTCGCTCGCTGACGAGATCGACGAGGCGACCTTTCGCGAAGCCGAACGCCTACGACCCACCAACCGTTGAACCCATCCCAAGAGCCGTTTACGCAACCCACCATGCGTAGCGGCAGCGAACGCGATCTGTCTCGCTATCTGTCGTGCGTCGCGCGAAGACTCAGGTCGTGCTCCACACTCGCGAAGACCTTGTCGCCCTTCCAGCCCTTCCACTCGCCCGCGAGCTCGCGGAAGTAGTCGGCGAGACGTATCGGCTCTACTCCGCTCCAAAGCCGTGCGTCGCAGCGAGGTCGGGTGTGGCGAGCGCGACCGTCGCTTGCAACAGGTCATCGGTAGGCGCGGAGCTTCGCGGGGAAGCGGTAGCAGGCGTGCACGGGGGTCACGTCCCCGCGCCAGGAACACGCATCCGGTCACCCTGAGCGCGGAGCCGGCCCCGGCGTCCCTCCCATCCGCGCAATTCGAGGCTCTGGCCGCTTCGGTGTGGATGCTCGCGCACGAGCGAAAGCAGGGGCCTCCTGACGTTGCTGAATCCGGCCAAGAGGAGAAGCCTGCTGCGGTCGACATGGAGCGGCCGAGAGTTCTGCGTGTTCGTGAATCCGGCAGTCTCGGACGACCGCAGCGGCGGCTGGGGTCGCAGCCGACCCTGCTAATCAGTCCAGCCTGCTTCGATCTCGGCTGGAATGGCCGTCATCCAGTAGTCGGGCAGGACGCGCTTCAGCGGCTTCCAGACGACCAGCGTTGGGTCATCGACGTCAGCGACGGCGACAAGCAGGTTGGGGCCATGGACGGCGAGTCGCTCTCGACAGACCCCGCAGGGGCTTAGAACCAAGATGCAGACACACTGACGCGACGACGGGCTTTCCCAGCCGGAAAGCAGCGCAGTAGGGCTCGGTCTCGTGGCAGACCTCGACTGAGGGATTGATCGCATCGGGGGGCGGTGCCGGTCAGGATCGCTCCGTCGTCGAGCAGCATCGCTGTCCGCGCCATGGTGACCGTCGTCTCGGAACCTGTTGCGGATCAACGATCGGCATGCATCGACTGCCGCGGCAAGATCGGCCTTCTCCACGAGCGCCATCTTACGGCCGTGAGTCGCAGCGGTCAGCCAGTGGTCCCGCCCCGGGACGGCCGCGGCTGGTTGGCCGCCGCCCGCTACTCAGACTCCCGCATGGTCGCCGCAGCGGGCCTGCCCGTTTTGACTCCTGCCTTTAGGCTCGGAGTTACCGTGCGGGGTGGGGCGGGGGGCGGTCCACGGCGCGGAGCTCTGGCTAATGCCCTAAATGCGGTGACGCAGCCTCTCGGCCTCGACGAGGAGTGCATTTCTTATGTCGTCCGGAAGACCGGGTTGGCGTGCTGCTGCTGCCAGCGAGTCGGGATCGTCGGGGTCTGACGGCATGTCGAATGGGATGCCGCCGTAGCGCTCCCATCGGATGCGAAAGCTTCCGGGGTCCGCCGGAGGGTTGAAACGATCCATGGCCCGCCACAGCATGCGTCGCATGAGCTGAGGATCTCACACCGTTAGGTGGATCAGCAGAGCCCGCCCATCGCTTCCTAGAGGTGACGGCAAACGCTTCTGCATTGTCGCCATTCCGGCACTCTCGCCTTCACAGCCGCTTCCCGCCGTGGCTGTTGCACAAAAGGGGGGGGGGGGGGGGTGTCGTCCGGGGCGCTCGGGAGGATCCGGTCATGTCTCAGAACTTCCTTGCGTGTGATCGTGAGCAGGAGCTGTTGTTGCCGCGGAGCTTGCGCGAATGGCTGCCCGACGACCATCTGGCGTGGTTCGTGATCGAGGCTGTCGAGCAGATGGACCTGGCGGCGTTCTTTGCCGTCTATCGCCAGGACGGGCATGGGCGGGCGGCGCACGATCCGGCGATGATGGTGGCGTTGTTGCTGTATGCGTATGCGACTGGGCGGCGGTCGTCGCGGGTGATCGAGCGGGCGCGTTTCGATGATGTCGCGGTGCGGGTGGTGGCGGCGAACCAGCGGCCTGATCACTGCACCATCGCGCGCTTTCGTCAGCGTCACGAGACGGGGCTCGCGGGTCTGTTCGGCGACATCCTCGCGCTCTGCGCCGACGCTGGCCTGGTCGGTGTGGCGGTGCTGGCGGTTGATGGCACGAAGGTGGATGCGAATGCCTCGCAGCATCAGAACCTCGACTACGACCGGATCGCCAAGGAGATCCTCGCTGAGGCCGACGCGGTCGACCGGGCCGAGGACGAGCGCTTCGGCGAGCGGCGCGGCGACGAGTTGCCGTCCGGGCTGGCGACGGTGCAGGGGCGGCGCGGTTGGCTGCGGGAGGCCAAGCGCCGCCTCGACGAGCAGCGCGCGGCCGAAGCGAGGCCGATCCCGCGCTCGCGTCCGGAGCGGCTGCGGGAGGGGAAGCGTCGGCTCGAAGAGGACCACCAGGTGCACTGCCAGGCCAACGAGGCTTACGAGGCCTACCGCGCGGGGGTGATGAAGGACGGCCGGCGGTTCGGCAAGCCCCCGACGCCTTACACGCCGCCGTCGAGGCCGGAGGGCAAGGTCAACGTCACCGACGCCGACTCGCGCAACGTCAAGACTCCGCGCGGCTACACGCAGGGCTACAACGCGCAGGCGGTCTGCAACGAGAACCAGATCGTCGTCGCCGCCGAGGTAAACGCCGACTCGCCCGACTTCGGCCACCTCGAACCGATGGTCGCAGCGGCCGAGCGAGAGCTCGCTACCGCTGGTGTTGCGGACCCGCCGGAGCTGGTCGTCGCCGACGCCGGCTACTGGCACCACGACCAGATGGACCAGATCACAGGTCGCGGAATCCAAGTGCTGATCCCACCGGACGCCGGCAAACGCAAAGGCACTCGGCCGGGCTGGGACGGCGGCCGCTACGCATTCATGCGACGAGTGCTCGAGACCGAAGCCGGCGGCGCGCTCTACAGCAAACGCCAGGGCATGATCGAGCCCGTCTTCGCCAACACCAAGTTCAACCGCCGGCTCGACCGCTTCTTACGCCGCGGCAGAGTCGCCTGCCGGTCCGAATGGCGCCTCATCACCGCCACCCACAACCTCCTCAAGCTCCACACGCACCTGACCGCCCCCGCGGGCGCCTGAGGCGCCCGCTCTGCCACCCGACGCCACCCCGCAACGCCGCTCGACGCGGCGCCCGCCCGAAGCCCCGGCTTTACGCAACAGCCACCGCGCGAAGCGACAGCGCGGGCCAGCATGGCAGTGAACAGGGATACCCGCCCACATTCTGCTCGACGTCGACGACGCGCGCGACAAGTATCGCCGCGAACTCTGGCGCCGCGGCGTCAAGCCCGTGATCGCACGCCGCCAAAGCTGCCACGGCTCGGGCCTGGGTCGCCGCCGCTGGGCGTCGAGCGGACCTCGGCCTGGCTGCACAACTTCCTTCGCCTGCGCACCCGCTACGAACGACTTGCCGAGATCCATTAAGCATTCATGCACCTCGCCTGCGCCTCATCTGCCAGCACCACCCACGCATATTGTGAAACAGCTTCTTAGGCTAGGACGGCGAGGAAGCGCCAGTCCAGCACGGTCACGCGCTCGCGATCCCGATCCGTGTGAGCGCGACTTCGCAGCTCGGCGATCGCACCCCCGGCCGGCAGGCGATCGATCGCCTTCACCTCGAGCTCACTCGTGAGCGTGTCTTCCTCTCGAACGGGATGCGTGTGGTCGCAGGCGCGCCAGGCGACGATGCAGGCCATGGCAGGGAGACACCGCGCCGCCTGCGTTGCCGCCAGCCCGATCGTGTGCCCTCCGTAGACGAGGCGCGTGCCGTCCGTACCCGCGCGGTGATCATGGTGCACGGCCGCCAGGTTGAGCGTCAGGCGGGCGAGCTCGGGAGCCGCGCTCACGATGTCTCCATCCTCGACGACCCAGCGGTCGCCCGAGCTGAGGTCCTGGGCGTGGGGACCGTCGACGGCCTCGCGCAAGGGCGCGAGATTCCACGAGGCGACCTGCGTCTCGAGCGCCATCAGGTCGAGCTCGCCCGAGACGGCATCGAGGTCGTCGGCATGATCGGTCGTCCCCGCTGGGTCGCGCAGAGGCAGCATCGCGCAGCGGTAGAAGTCCAGGATCTTGCGCTGTTCCTGGTCGCTGGTGCGGATTCGCAGGACGACCAGGCCGGTGCTCGGCCGGTCCTCGCGCAGGCGGTTCTGGCGCAGGCCGACCACTTCCGTCCGGGTGTGCAGTGTGTCTCCCAGGCATGCGATGCGATGCAGCTGGAGTCCCCGGTAGAACAGGTTGGCCTTCACGCGTCGGGTGACCACGCTCGATTGCCCGATCGCGACGTCGATGACCAGGCCGGTGTGGGCGGGGGGGCCGGACGTGCCGAACACCGCTCTGCCCAGTTGCCGGTCCAGAGCGGTGGGCATCCGGTCTCCGAGGATCGCCTGGTGGATCGCGGCGTGACCCGCCGTCAGAGTGGAGGCCGGCGAGCGGAAGACGTCGCCGATCACGAGGTCGTCGAAGTACGGGCCGCCGCCGGACCGGAGCACGCCGTCGGTGGTCGCGCCGGTCAAGCGCCGTCCGCTTCGAGGTAGTGCTCTGCCAGCGGGGTGACCCGGATGTCGGCCCACTCGGCCAGGGGCAGCGACGTGATCAGGTCGTGGAGCTCGGTCGCGTCCGCTGCCGCCCACACGCCGACGTTTGCGGTGCGGCCCGGGATGCGCCAGATCCGGACGATCGACCCCTGCCGGCGCAGGGTCTCTGCCCGCTCGGCCTCGGCCGCGCCCAACGCCCGAACCTGCTCGGGCGGCAGGTCGTGTGGCATCTCGATCTCCATGTGCACCAGAAACTCCATGTCGCCTCCACCGCTCAGTAGGACCGAGGCATGCCGAGCACGTTCTGCCCGATAAAGGCCTGGATCATGTTGTTGGAGATCGGAGCCACCTGGTACAGCCGGGTCTCCCTGAACTTGCGCTCGATGTCGTACTCCTCGGCAAACCCGAGCCCTCCGTGGGTGTCCACGCACGCATTGGCAGCCATCCACGACGCCTCCGACGCCAGGTACTTGGCCATGTTGGCCTCGGCGCCGCAGGGCTCGTCGCGCTCGAACAGCTCGATGGCCTTCCAGCGCATGAGGTCCGCCGCCTCGAGCGCCATGTGCGCCTTGGCGATCGGGAACTGCACGCCCTGATTGGCGCCGATCGGGCGGCCGAACACCTCCCGCTCGGTGGCGTAGGCAGCGGCCTTGCGCACGAAGAACCGCCCATCGCCGATGCATTCACCGGCGATCAGCGCCCGCTCGGCGTTCATCCCGTCGAGGATGTAACGGAACCCCTTGCCCTCCTCCCCGATGAGCGCCTCGGCCGGCAGCCGCAGTCCGTCGATGAAGACCTCGGTCGTGCTGTGGTTCATCATCGTGCGGATCGGGGTGATGGTGAGCTCGTCTCCTCGGTCGCGCATGTCCACCAGGAACACAGACAGGCCGTCGCTGCGCTTGTCCACCTCGGTGGCGGGCGTGGTCCGCGCCAGGAGCACCATCAGGTCGGAATGCTCAGCGCGCGACGTCCAGATCTTCTGGCCGTCGACCACCCACTCGTCCCCATCGCGCTTGGCACGGGTGCGGATGCGGGTCGTGTCCGAGCCGGCGTCGGGCTCTGTCACCCCGAAAGCCTGAAGGCGCAGGCGGCCGGCGGCAATCTCGGGCAGCCAGCGGGCTTTCTGGTCGTCTGAGCCGTGACGCAGCACGGTGCCCATGACATACATCTGGGCGTGACAGGCTGCCGCGTTGCCGCCGCTGACGGAGATCTCCTCGAGGATCACGCTCGCGGCCGACAACGGCAGCCCTGATCCTCCGTACTCCTCGGGGATCAGCGCAGCCAGCCACCCACCCTCGGTGAGCGCCTCGACGAAGGCCGTGGGGTAGCCGTCGGGCTCGAGGTCGCGCCAGTACTCCCCGCCGAAGCGCTCGGAAACCTGCCTGGCCCCGTCGCGGATCTCCTCCAGCTCCTCCGGATCCATCACAGCAGTCGCCCGCACTTCGCTCCCTCCTGAGTTTCGATACGCCCACAAGATTGTAATGTCTGACAACCGCGTCGACAACTAGCTTTCCCCTCTTTGCCCGGAGTTATAACCGCCGACATTTTGCTTGATAAGACCCCGATGTTTCCAATAGTCTGAAAGCGGGTATTCGATCGGGGCAGATCCATTCGAGGAATCGAGGAGGACAGATGAGCGATGCTGTCGCCGAGGGCTTCTACGTGTCTTCAGACGTTGGAGGGACGTTTACAGACACCGTGGTGAGCGACGAGGCGGGCGTCCTGCGCCGGTACAAGGCGGCGAGCACGCCCGGGAACTTCGTCAGCGGCGTGCTGGAGACGTGCGAGATGGCCAGCGGCGAACGGGGAATGGAACTCGGCGAGTTCCTGGCCAGGGTCAAGCTGTTCTCCCAGGGCACGACGGTGGCCACCAACCTCCTGCTGCAACGGCGCGGGGCAAAGGTGGGAGTACTGCATACCGCGGGCTTCGGCGACACGCTCTTCGTCTCGAGGGTGTGGAAGGCGTTTGGCCTCGACGAAGCCTCGCTGAAGGACTACCGACACCTCGTCAAGCCCGCGCCGCTCGTGGAGCGGCGCCTTACGCGTGAGGTCCCGGAGCGGGTCGACTACCAGGGACGAGTGCTCAGGCCCCTGGACGAAGAGGCCACCCACCAGGCCGTCAGGGACCTGATCGAGGAGGGCGCCGAGTCCTTCGTCGTCTCACTGCTGTGGTGCTTCAAGCACCCCGAGCACGAGCGCCGGGTCAAGGAGATCGTGCTCGAGGAGGCCCCGGGCGCGTTCGTGACGGCCTCCAGCGACCTTCTCCCGCGGATCAACGAGTACGAGCGCACGGTGACCTGCGCCGTAAACTCCTTCCTGGGCCCGGACGTGGCTGAGGCCATACAGGGTCTGGAGAAGGACCTTCAAGGCGCCGGACTGCAGCCATCCCCCTTGCTGATGCTCTCCAACGGCGGCGTCGGAGGCGTCGACCAGGTCGCGGAGGAGCCGGTGAGCATCCTACTCTCGGGGCCCGTCGGCGGTGTCGTAGGGTCGGGCCTCGTCGGCGAGCAGCTGGGTGAGCAGAACGTGATCACCACCGACATGGGCGGCACGAGCTTCGATGTAGGCATGGTCGTGGACGGTCAGCCGCTTCTCCAGGCCTCCACGGTCATGGCCAACCAGCCGATCTCCACACCCTCGGTTGCCATCGCCACGATCGGCGCAGGGGGCGGCAGCATCGCGCGCGCCACCGACGGCCTGCTGACGGTGGGGCCCCAGAGCGCGGGCGCGGTCCCCGGCCCTGCCTGCTACGGCTCCGGCGGCACGGAGCCGACAGTTACCGACGCCGACGTGGTGCTCGGCCTGATCAACCCGGACAACTTCCTCGGGGGGAGGATCAAGCTCGATCCCGACCTGGCGCGCGAGGCGGTGCGCAAGCACATCGGCGAGCCCCTCGGACTCGCGGTGGAGGACGCCGCGGCCGGCATCAAGCGGATCGTGGACTCGCAGATGGCGGACCTGATCCGCAGCGTCACTGTGCACAAGGGGTTCGACCCGCGCGAGTTCGTGCTCCTGGCCTTCGGCGGCGCCGGTCCCATGCACGCCCACGGGTACGGCGCCGAGCTGGGCGTCAAGCGGCTGATCGTGCCGGTCACCGCCTCGGTCCACTCGGCCTACGGCATCCTCGCCTCAGACATCGTCATCACGCGCGAGCGCACACAGTCGTTCTTCACGCCGCCGGGCAGCGAGGGTGCCTCGGCCTACGTCAAGCCCGAGGAGACTAATGCGATCCTCGACGAGCTCGAGGCGCAGGCTCGCAAGATGATCGTGCAGCAGGGAGTCGACCCGAGCGGGTTCGAGGTGCAGGCGTTCGTGGACATGCGCTTCCGCTTCCAGATCCACGAGTTGACGGTGGAGATCCCCTCGCGCCCGCTGGACGGCGAGAGCCTCGACCAGCTGGTGGAGCGGTTCATCGAGAACTACGAGCTGCGGTTCGGCGAGGACTCGGCCTTCACGGCCGCGGGCGTGGAGATGGTCACCTGGCGAGTGGTGGCCACCGGCAAGATCGCCAAGCCCACGCTGGGCGGGGCGGCCTCCACCAACGGAAACCAGCCGTCGCCCGAGCCGGCCCACCGCCAGGTCTACCTGGACGGCAAATGGCACGACGCCGCGGTGTACGACGAAGCGGCGCTGACGCTCGACAGCCGCTTCGAAGGCCCCGCGATCGTCGAGCTGCCCGACACCACGATCGTTGTCGGCACAAACCAGGTCGCGTCCGTGGACGCAAACCGCAACATCATCCTCGATGCGGCCTAGCCCGCGCTCCCGAACGGAGGCCAAGCATGAGCACCATCGCCAAGGACGTCACCCTCGACCCGGTCACCTACGAGGTCATCAATCACCGCCTCTGGTCGATCAACGACGAGGGCTCCACGACCATCGTGCACGCCTCGGGGTCACCCGTCGTGCACGCCACGGACTACAACTTCGCCATCTACTCGGTGGACGGCGACCTGGCTGTGTCGGGGGTCTTCTACATGCCCCCGATCTACACGATGCAGCTCTTCGTGAAGGAGGTCATCAAGCAGTTCGAGGGTGACATCAACCCCGGCGACGTGTTCGTGACCAACGACCCGTTCGTGGCCGGTGTGCACCAGTCCGACGTGCAGTTCGTCTCGCCCTTCTTCCACGAGGACCGGATCGTCGCCTGGACGGGGTGCATGGCCCACGTGATGGACATCGGGGGCATGAACCCGGGCTCTTGGTGCCCGACCGCCACCGAGGTCTACCAGGAGGGCACGCGCATCCCAATCAACCGGATCGTGGACGGCGGCGCGATCAACCGCGCCCTGTGGGACACGATCCTGGCCAATTCACGGATGCCGTCAATGGTGGCCAATGACTTCTCGGCGTTCCTGTCGGCCCACCGCGTGGCCCAGGCACGGCTCGAGGAGACCTGTGACCAGTACGGCGGGGACGCCGTACTGGTCACCATCGACCGGACCATCGACCTGGCCGAGAAGCGCACGCGCGAATGGCTCCGCGAGCTACCCGATGGCGTGTTCCAGACCGCGGGGTACATCGACCACGACGGTCACGAGAACAACCTCTACCGGGTGGACTGCACGCTGCGCAAGACCGGCGACGAGATCGTCTTCGACTTCGACGGCTCCAGCCCGGCCATCGAGGGGACGGGTAACGCCTCCCGATCGGGCACCTACGGCGCCGTGGGCTGCGCGATGCTAGGCGTGTTCGGTTCGGTGTTGCCGTGGAACGCGGGCCTCATGCGTCCGGTGGCGGTGGAGATCCCCGACGGCACCTGCGTCAGCGCAGAGGAGCCGGCGCCGATCTCCGCGGGGTCGGTGTCGGGCTCGTGGGTGGCGCTTAGCCTGGCCGCCGGCTGCCTGGCCAAGCTCCTCAGCTTCTCCGAGAAGTACGCGGAGTTCGCCTTCGGCCCGCCCGACGGCTCGTGGCTGCTCAGCCAGTTCGGCGGGCTGAACCAGTACGGCGAGCCGTTCGCGACGATGATCATGGACTCGCTCGGCTGGGGCGGACCTGCCTTCCAACACCGGGACGGCGTCTCGGCGGGCGGCTCGCTGATCATCCTCGGCGGCGGCTCCAACGACGTCGAGCTGCACGAGAACCACCAGCCATTGCTCTATCTCTGGCGGCGCGAGGTCAAGGACTCGGGTGGCGCCGGGCGCCACCGCGGTGGAAACGGCGTGGAGTTCGCGCTGGCCGCGCACGACTCCGACACCATCACGGCCTCTTGCATCACGCAGGGCGTGGTGATCCCCACCGGCGTCGGGCTGTTCGGCGCCTACCCGGGGGGCAACTGCCGCTACGAGGTCGTCACCAACGCCGACTGGCGCGGCGAGATGGCCCAAGGAAAGGTGCACACCAACATGCACCAGCTCCCCGGCGAGTATCGCCAGCTGCCGGCCAAGGACACGGTGCACATGTCAACCGGGGACGTGATCAACAACGTGACCCAGAACGGCGGCGGCTACGGCGACCCGCTCGAGCGCGACCCGGAACTCGTCGCCGTCAACGTGCACGAGGGCAGCTGTGCCCCGGAGGTGGCACGCGACATCTATGGAGTGGTGGTCACCGACGGCCGCCAGGCCGATCCGCAGGCCACCGAGACCCGGCGTCAGGAGCTGCGCCAGGCGCGGCTGTCAGACCTGCGCAACGTGCGCGATGACTACGAGGTCAAGGACCTCGAGGTGCTCTACCGGTGGGGCGACGTGATCAACATCGCCCGTGACGGCGACGAGCTGGTCGTGCAGGCCGCGGAGTCCGGAGTGGTCCTTGGCCCGCTGGGCGACAACTGGCGCGAGGCGGCTCCCTACCGGGTGCCGACCGCCGAGGAGCTTGGGCCCCAGCTGGTCCTGGACGAGCGGCTGGAGTTCCGCCACTACGTCGACCCCACCACGGGTCGCTCGCTGTGGCTCGACTTCCAGCACCTGGAAGCGCCGCTGACCAACGACTTCGTGCTCTCGGACCTCCAGGGCTGATGGGCACGGCCGTTCCCACCCGAGCCGATCTGTTCGTGGGAGGCCAGTCGGTCGAGGCGGCCGGGGGTGGCCGCTTCGACACCTTCGACCCCTCGACCGGCGAGGTGGTGGCGCAGATCGCGGAGGCCACGGCCGAAGACGTGGACCGGGCGGTCACCACGGCGCGCGAGGCGTTTGAGCGCAGCTGGCCCTCGACGCCACCGCGGGAGCGAGCCGATCTGCTCACGCGCGCGGCCGCAGCAGTGCGGGCGAACGCCGAGGAGCTGGTGGAGCTGGCGGAGCGCACGGCGGGCCTGCCAACGCGCATGGCCAAGGGCGACGTGGAGACCTCGGCGCGCTACCTCGAGTATTACGCCGGGATCGCCGACAAGCTGCACGGCGAGACGATTCCGCTCGGCCCCGACTTCATCGACTACACCGAGCGCGAGCCGTGGGGGGTGTGCGCCGTCATCCCGCCCTTCAACGTGCCGTTCCAGCTCACGGCCCGCAGCGTGGCACCGGCGCTCGCTTGCGGCAACACGGTCGTGATCAAGCCGGCGGAGCAGGCGCCGATTCCGGCGATCCGCCTGGCCCAGCTGATCACCGAGGCGGGCGCCGCGCCGGGGATGGTGAACGTGGTGCCAGGCGCGGGCCCGGCGGCCGGCGCCGCCCTAGTCGGGCACCCCGAGGTGAGCCACATCACCTTCACCGGGTCGCTTCCCACCGGCCAGGCGATCATGCGCGGCGCAGCCGAGCAACTCACTCCCGTCACGCTCGAGCTGGGCGGCAAGTCGCCCCAGATCATCTTCCCCGACGCCGACCTCGACGGCGCCGTGCAGGCGATCGTGAGCTCCTCGCTCCTCACCGCTGGGCAGGTGTGCTCCGCCGGGACGCGCATCCTGGCTCACCACGACATCGCCGACGACCTTCGCGAGCGGCTGCTGGCCGCCGTATCGGACATCAGCATCGGCCCAGCCGAGGACGGGCCCGACATGGGCCCGCTGATATCGGCCACCCAGCAGGAGCGCGTCCTCGAGGCCATCCAGGCAGCACGCGACGACGGCGCGAGGGTGCTCTCGGGCGGCGGCGCCCCTGAGAACGGGCTGTCCGGGTACTACATCGAGCCGACGGTGCTGGGCAACGTCAGCTCGGACATGCGGGTGGCCCGCGAGGAGGTCTTCGGTCCCGTGTTGGCGCTGATGGAGTTCGGCGACGAGGAGGCGGCAGTCGGGATTGCCAATGACTCGGAGTACGGGCTCGTGGCCGGCGTCTGGACCCGCGAGCTGGGGCTCGCGCATCGAGTCGCCCGCCGGGTGCGCGCCGGGCAGGTCTTCGTGAACAACTACGGCGCCGCCGGGGGCATCGAGTTGCCTTTCGGCGGCTACCGCAAGAGCGGTATCGGTCGCGAGAAGGGCCTGGCCGCACTGGACGAGTACCTGCAGGTCAAGAACGTCTGCGTGCAGATCGCAGAGTGAGGATGGCCCGGCTCGAGGGCAAGCGCGCCGTCGTGACCGGTGGAGCGTCCGGATTGGGCTTCGCCACCGCCGAGCGCTTCGCCTCCGAGGGTGCACGCGTTGTGATCGCCGACCTCGACGAGCAGCGGCTGACCCAAGCCGCGGAGGAGTTGGGCAACGCGGTCGTGGGGGTGGCCTGCGACGTGACCGACCCGGGCCAGGTGCACGAGCTGGTGGAGCGCGCCGTGGCCGAGCTGGGCGGGGTCGACTGCTACCACAACAACGCGGGGGTGGCGCACCCGGTGACCGCTCTCGCGGAGCTCACCCAGGAGACGTGGGAGCGAGCCATCGCCGTTAACCTCACGGCCATCTTCATCGCCGCCAGAGAGGTCGCACCCGTGATGCAGCAGGACGGAGGAGGGGTCTTCCTGATCACCAGCTCCATCTCCGGCCGGCGCCCCAGGCCCGGCCTGGCGGCCTACAGCGCCTCGAAGGGCGGTGCGATCGCGCTCACCAACGCCCTGGCCGTGGAGCTGGCCCCGTCGATCCGGGTAAACGGCATCGCCCCACTGGCGGTGGCCACGCCGATGCTCGGGGAATTCGCGTTCGGCGACGCCGGGGAGAGCGACGAGGACACGCAGGAGCGGCTGGCCTCCGTGGTGCCGCTCAAGCGGCTCACCCAGCCGGATGACGTGGCGGCCGCCGCGGTGTATCTGGCGTCCGACGAGGCGTCCGCAATCACGGGCGTCACGCTGAACGTGGACTGCGGCCGACACCTGTGACCGCGAGCGCACGCGACCGACCACTTCCGCTGGACGGCCTGCTCGTCGTCTCGATAGAACAGGCCGTCGCAGCGCCCTTCGCAGCGCGCCAGCTCGCAGACCTCGGCGCCCGCGTGATCAAGGTCGAACGCCGCGACGGAGGCGACTTCGCGCGCGACTACGACGACGCCGTACGCGGGATGTCCAGCCACTTCGCGTGGCTGAACCGCGGCAAGGAGAGCATCACCGCCGATCTCAAAGAGCGCAAGGACCGCAAACTGGTCGAGGACCTGGTGGCCGAGGCCGACGTGTACATCCAGAATCTCTCCCCCGGCGCCGCCTATCGCCTAGATCTGGGTGCCGCGCAGCTGGTCGCGCGCTACCCGCAGCTGGTGGCCTGCGACCTTTCCGGCTACGGGGCCAGCGGGCCCTACGGGGCCAAGAAAGCCTACGATCTGCTTATTCAGTGCGAGACCGGCCTCGTGTCGATCACGGGCACGGACGCCGACCCCTCGAAGGTCGGGATCTCGATCGCGGACATCGCGGGCGGCATGTACGCGTTCTCGGGCATCCTCACCGCCCTCTACGACCGCGAGCGCACCGGCAAGGGCTCGGCTCTCGAGGTGTCCCTATTCGACGCGCTGGCCGAATGGATGGGCCACCCGGCCTACTACGGCCACTACCGCGGCGAGGATCCCCGGCGCAGCGGCGCCTCGCACGCCGCGATCGCCCCCTACGGCCCGTTTCCCACGGCGGGCGGCGGGGAGATCAACCTCGCGATCCAAAACGAGCGCGAGTGGTGCACCTTCTGCAAGCAGATCCTCGGACGCGAGGAACTGCTCGAGGACGAGCGGTTCACCGGCAACGCCAACCGGGTGGCCAACCGGGAGGCGCTCGAGGCGATCATCGCGGGGGCCCTGGTCGAGTTGGAGGGGGACGAACTCGTCCGGCGCTTGGACGGGGCCCGGCTGGCGTACGGCCTCCTGCGCACCGCCAGGGAGCTCGTGGATCACCCCCAGCTAACCGGCCGGGACCGCTGGCGCACCGTCAACTCTCCCGTCGGCCAGGTGCTGGCGCTGCTTCCCCCGGTCACCGTGGGTGGCTGCGAGCCGGCGATGGGCGACATCCCGGCGCTCGGGCAGCACGACGAATCGGTCCGGGCCTGGATCGCGGGGCGATCGCGCCGCGAAGGTGCCACGAGGACCGCGTGAGCCGGCGCCAAGAGCCCGCCACCGGGAGACCCGACCTGGTCGACACGGTCAAGCCCACACCCGCCTGCGGCGTCTCAGCGGATGTCGCCGTCCCGGCCGACAGCGGCATCCAGCCCCGCCGCGTGCGACGCGCCTTCGAGCAGGTCTACGACCAGCTGCGGACCGCGATCCTCAGCGGGACGCTCGTGAACGGACAGCGCCTGCCCAGTGAGAGCGCTCTGGCCACCGACTTCGGCGTCAGCCGCAGCACGGTGCGCGAGGCGCTGCGGCTGCTGCTGGCCGAAGGCATGATCCGCACCGCCAGAGGCGCGGGAGGGGGCAGCTTCGTGACGTTGCCCACCGTTGATCATGTATCCGAGTTCCTGCAGCGCAACATCGAGCTGCTCAGCCTGACCGACGACGTGACGCTGCCCGAGTTCCTGGAGGCGCGCCAGCTGATCGAGGTCTTCGCCGTCCGCCAGGCTGCTCTGCGGCGCACCCAGGCGGACCTCGACGCGCTGCGCGCAACGCTCGTGCCGTCCGACAGCAGCCTATCCGCCGACGCCCAGTACCGGCACAACAAGGAGTTCCACGCGGTCCTGGTCGACGCCTGTGGCAACGCCCTGCTGCGAATCGCCGCCCAGCCCATCTTCTCGGTGCTCCAGACCCACCTGGGCCGGTCGGCGCTGACGCTCGACTTCCCCCGGAAGGTATGTAAGGAGCATCGGAAGATCCTCGACCAGATCGAGCGGGGGGACGCTGACGCCGCGGAGAAGGAGATGGTGGACCACCTGAACTCTCTCGCGCGCGTCTACCGGGAGATCTGGCGGCCGGGCCTCGGCCGGCTCGAATGAGCGGACGGCCCGACGCCGGATTGCTGGCTGGTTCCGCCGTCACCTGGCTGTTCGTGCCCGGCTCCTCCCCGGAGCGGTTCGCCAAGGCCGCCGGCAGCGGCGCCCACGCCGTGATCCTGGATCTCGAGGACGCAGTCGCCCCGAAGGCGAAGGGGGCTGCACGCCGGGCCGTGGCCGAGTACTTGGGCGCCGGCAAAGCGGCCTACGTGCGGGTGAACGCCGTCGACAGCCAATGGCACCGGAAGGACATCGACGCGGTCGCCGGTCAACCCGGGCTCCGAGGCGTCGTGCTGCCCAAGGCCGAGGCGCCCGAGGAGATGCCGGGCGTGGCCGACGCGCTGGGCAGGGACGCAGCGATCATCGCCCTGATCGAAACGGCCCGGGGCGTGCTGGGCGCGGCGAAGATCGCCGACACGGATCGGGTGGCGCGGCTGGCCTTCGGCTCCGTGGACCTTGCCCTGGACACTGGGGTCGAGGACGAGGAGGCGGGCTTCCTCGCGGCCCGGTCAAGCCTCGTCCTGGCCTCGCGCGCCGCGGGGCTGGCGGGCCCCTTGGAGGGAGTAACGGTCGACGTGCGCGACGCCGAGCGGGCGGGGGCGGACGCCGTACGCGCGCGCCGGCTCGGTTTCGCCGGCAAGCTGTGCGTGCACCCGCGTCAGCTGCAGCCGGTGCTCGAAGCCTTCGCGCCCGCGCCCGACGACGTGGTCTGGGCGGAACGCGTGACCGAGGCCGTAGGATCGCTGGAGGGCGGTGCGGTACGCGTGGGCGGAGAGATGATCGACCGGCCACGGGTGGCCAGGGCCGAGGCGATCCTGGCCCGCCAGCGCCAGATACGGCGGCCGCCTTTGGCCTGACGACCGCTCCAGCAAGCGGAATCGTCACGCCCCGGCAAGATTCGAACCTGCGACCTCGGACGGATCCAGGGAGCTCCCCGGGGGTTTGTGCAACAGCCACCGCCGAAGCCGGAAGCCTTCGCCGAACTGGCTACCCCGTCGAGATGAAAGCAGGACTCTCGGGGCCGAATCGCTCGGGACCTGCTTGTCGCCACAAGCAGGGCTCGGAGCGGCCGCCCGTAGGGAGAAACCTCGCGCGGCGTCGCTTCTACAGACGCGGTGATTCCCGCGTCGTCGCGCGCGTCCCCGGTAGGCCGCCGGGTCATGTCTACGGTGATAGGGCGTCATACGGACGCTCGGCGAGCGCTCGGTGCGTCCGAGGATGGTTTTCCCGGATATGGGTCTTCTGCGTCGGTTCAGAGCACGCATCGCTTCTCGCGTGATGAGCACGCGTTCTCTGGTGGCGTGTTCCGTCGCTGATGGTGTTGGGCGACGCGGAGCGGCTCGGTGCGGGATTCCGGGCTGCCGAGAGTCGCGTGTAGCTGCGGGCCGGGACGTTTTCTCGCGGCGTTTGCTCGACTGTGTCGTCATGCGATCGGCGGGTCTTTGCGCCGGGAGGCAGGTGCGCTGGCGGGGTGGGGCCGCGGCCTGCGCATGGTGGCACGCCTGCGGCGTGCGGCGCTGGGTCTTCGCGGCCCCCGCACGGGGTGGGGAGCACCGATAGGGGAGGTTTGTGGTGAGCGATGTTCGATCGATTCTGGTGGTCGCCGAGGCCGGCGAGCGCGGGCGCGTGTTCGTCGGGCGGTTGACCGCGGATGGCTACGGGGTGCTGACCGCCTTGGAGTCGGCGCGGGTGGGATCGCGAGCGGCGGGCGGTGCGGTGGGCCTGCTCGTCGACACGGTCCCCACTCGGCTCGGGCAGGTGGCGTGATGGCCCGGGACGCTCTCGCGAGCTATCTGGGCGCGCTGTTCGGATCGGCAAGGGCGAGCACGCTGGTGGAGGTGCGTTGGCGTACCGCGGGAGGGATGCACCGCCAATTCGTGCGCGCGGATGCGCTTGAGCGAGGGGCGAGCACGATCGGATCGCTCGGCCTGGGCACCGACGTCTATGTCGGGGTGCTGCCGCGCTGGCGGCCGGCCGGCGGGCGTGCCGATGTCGTTGGTGACGGGCGCACCGTTTGGGTTGATCTCGACGTGAGCGACGGGTTGCGGGCGCTCGAGCTGGTCGACCCCGGGCCGTCGCTTGTCGTGGCCTCCGGCGCTGAGGGGCACGTGCACGCGTATTGGCGGTTGCGCCGGGGGGTGGCGCCGCGGGTGATTGAGCGGGCCAACGGCCGGCTCGCGTTCGCGCTTGGCGGCGACTTGCGCGCCCGCGACGCGGCGCGCATCCTGCGCCCGCCCGCCACGATCAACCACAAGCACGACAGACCGGTCCGCCTCCTGCGCTGTGACGGGAGCGCGGTCGCGCTCGGCGCGCTGATCGGTGGACTGCCAGACCCACCGGGATGGCGCTCGCTGCAACCTCCTCGACTCACGCGGAGCCGGCCCGGCGGGCTCGAGGACCTGGCGCCGGAGCTCTACGTGCAGCGGCTGACCGGTCAGGCGGTCGGCAGGTCGCGCAAGGTCCGCTGCCCTTTGCATGACGACGACACGCCGAGCCTGCACGTCTACGCCGAAGCCGATCAGGGCTGGTTTTGCTTCGGGTGCGGTCGGGGCGGCACGGTCTATGACCTGGCCGCGGCGCTGTGGGGTCGCGAGTTGCGGGGCCGCGGTTTCGCCGCGCTGCGCGCGGACCTGCATGCGCTGCTGATCGACTGAACGCCCGCAAGGCGACATAGGGCGAGGCGTTCCGGCGTGGGCGCGACGGGTTCTCAGAGTTCCGTCTTCTGGTGGCGGTGATGTCCGAGTGCCTTGCCTCGAGGATCGCATCGCCCCCGGCAACAAGAAGCGTCGTGACGAGACGGGCGGGGCTGGTGCAGCGGGGCGCGGGGGCAGGCGTGGGGCGGTTCGGGGCGATGCCCTTTCGGGCGGCGTCATCGGACACCACCAACCCACCAGGAGGAGCTCATGAACAACGTCACGCTCACCGGCCGGCTCACGCAGGACCCGACGGTTCGCACCGCGGGGGAGCTTGAGATCTGCGACCTGCGCCTGGCCGTCCCGCGGCGCAAGGGCCGCGACGGCGAGGACCGTGGCGCCGTCTTCGTCGACGTCGCGACCTTCGGGCCGCTGGCCAAGGTCTGCGGTGAGTACCTGGCCAAGGGCCGGCGCGCCGGCGTGCAGGGGCGCCTGGAGCTCGACGAGTGGGAGGCCCAGGACGGCAGTTCGCGCCGCCGCCACAAGATCGTCGCCGACAGCGTCGAGTTTCTCGACACGGCCGGCCGCCCCAACGGCGGCCAGTCCGACAGCCCGGACGGCCAGACCGACGAGGTCGCCGCCCAGCGCACCCGCCGCGACGAGCCCCAGGCGCAGGCCGCCTGAGGACCGCGACATCGCCCGCCCGGCCCCAGTGGCCGGGCGGGCCGTCGCACGAAAGAAGCGACACGATGACCGTGAAGGTCTCCACCGAGCTGCGCGCACTGCGCGCGAAGGCCGCGCTGTATGACGAGCTCGTCGAGCAGCTCGCCGACACCGAGCAGCAGCTCGAAGAGGTGCGCCGCAGCGCCGCGCGTGAGGGGATCGATCCGGCGTGGCGGGAGATCGCCAACTCGCTGGCCGGCGCGCTGCGTCCCTACACGCTCTTTCGTGAGCAGCGCGTGATCGACGGACGGATCGTGGTGGAGACCGCGGTGCCAGGGTCGACGTTGCGCGCCGGCCGTGAGGCGCTGCACTGGCTGGGTCGGCAGGTGGCGCTCGAGTCCTACCGCTCGCCCGGCATCCCCGTCCGCGAGGACGCGGAGCGGGAGGCGGCGTGACCGGGGCCGGGGGTGGTGGGTGCGCCGGTTGCGGTCTGCTGACCCGGCGCCCATTTTGGCACGGCTTCGCCGTGCGGCGCCGGGGGTCCAGCGGGCCCGCAACGGGCGGGCCCCACGTCCTCAAAGGTGAGGAGCCAGAAGCATGCCCGACACCGATCAGACACATGTCGGCGACGTCCGCATCGTCGCGCTGAGCCAAATAAGCCCCGGCCCGGACTTCAACCCGCGAACCGCCAGGGACCCTGAGGCGACACCGAGCGCGAGCAGGCCCTGGCCGACGTCGAGGCGGTCCACGGCCGCTACAGCATCGACGGCCACCGGCTACGCAAGCAGCTCGAAGCCCCGGCGCAGACCGAGCCGGACGCTGACGACGCGTCCGACGACCCGGCTGCGCAGGCGGCCTGACCCGTCCCCCGGTCGCGCCGGTCGGCTCGCCATCGCGCGGGTCGGCCGCCGCGGCCCCTTATTCCTGACTCCAAAGGAGGTGGCCGTGATGGCCAAGACGACCCGTCGGTGGTTGACCGATGACGAGCGCGCGGAGCGACGCGCGCAGGACCGTGAGCGCCTTGAGCAGTCCGCTCGGGAGCTGCTCTCAAGCGAGGGCTGGAGGCGCTGGATCGAAGTCCGTGCCCGCAACGGGCTGGCGCGCTACTCGCTGGGCAACCAGCTGCTCATCGCTCTGCAGGCTCCCGACGCGCGCTTCGTCGCGGGCTTTCACGCGTGGAAGGATCTCGGGCGGCGGGTGAGCAAGGGCGAGCGCGGCATCCGGATCCTCGCCCCGATGCCCATTCGCGACCGAGACACCCGGAAGGACACGTCGTCCGGCCGCGAGGATGGGGAGAACGTGCGGACGCTGTTCAAGTCCGTCGCCGTCTTCGACGTCGCGCAGACCGAGCCGCTGGCTGGCCGCGAGCTCGTGGCGCTCGAGGCGCCCTCCGAGCCGATCACCGGTGAGAGCCACGTCCACCTGCTCGCGCCGCTGGAGCAGCTCGCTGGCGAGCTCGGCTACCACGTCGAGCAGCGCCGGCTCGACGGCGCCGCCGACGGCTGGTGCGACGCGACCGCCAAGCAGATCGTTGTCAACGCCGCCCTGCCCGCCAACGCGCGGGTGCGGGTGCTCGTCCATGAGCTCGCGCACGCCCTCGGCGTCGGCTACGCCGACCGCGGACGCGCCCGTGCCGAGGTTCTCGTCGACTGCGTCACCTACGTGGTCCTCGGCTCGGTGGGCCTGGACGTCTCGGGGGAGACGGTCCCGTACATCGCGGGGTGGGGCGAGGGCGGCGAGCTCGACGCGATCCGCGCCTACGCGGAGACGATTGACCGGATCGCCAAGCGCATCGAGACCGCCCTGACGGCAGGCGAGCACAGCGATGCCGGCGGGAGCGAGCCGGCGGCACTCGCCGCGTAGCGGGCCCGGGCGCATCTCGACGTCTCACGAGAACCCGGCAGGGGTCGGGCATCGGCGGTTGGGGGGTGCCGTGTCTGGTCTTCGCGGTGGCCGGGGGTTGCGGTCTTCGCGCCCCACTTTCGGCCGGCCCAACGGTCACGCCACCGGGTGCGGAAGAGCCAACGCGGGGGGAAGCGTGCGACGCGCAGGGGGGAGCCGGGCCGTGGGGGCCGGCCGTGGGGAGGGGCGCACCGCAACCCCGACCACCGAAAGGGAGCCCGTCATGGCCACCACCCAGTCGCCGCTGGCGCCGACCGCGAAGCAGCTCGCGTTTTTGCGCCGCCTCGCGCACCAGACCGGAACGACGTTCACACTGCCCAAGTCGCGCCGGCAGGCCAGCGGCCAGATCGCCGCGCTCGTGAAGCGCCCGGTCAGCGATCAGCTCGAGTTCGCGCTGGACGACCTCGCCGTCCGCGGCGGCCAGCTCGCCGAGGCCGCGTGACATGCCCGCGGTTGACCTCACCGATCCGGCGACGTTCCCCGGCGCGCTCGTCTACGAGCACACCGACATCCCGCCCGGGCTCACGCTCGAGGACCGGCGCCGCCAACGCGCCCGACAGGCCCGCGAGCAGCGCGCGGCCCGCAAGGCCGCGCGGCGCGAAGCAGCCCTCGCGCTGATCACGCTGCGGGCGGCGCGGTCACACGTACCCGGCGAGCGCCGCGCTCGCGGACGGTGACGCCGTGACCGCCCCGACCACCGCATCTCCCCCGGCGCTGCGCGGGGACGAAGCCGAGCTCTACCGCCGCCATCACCAGGCGCTACTGCGCGCGGTCGCCCGGCAGGTCAACGCGCCCGCAGCGTTGATCGAGGACGCCGGCCAGCGCGCGTGGATCATCCTTCTGCGCCGCCAGCCCGACCGCGAACCCGCGCTGTTCGCGTGGCTGCGAACCGTCGCTGTCCGCGAGGCCTGGGCGCTCTCGCGCACGCAGCGCCGCACCGTCGCGCTTGATGAGCTCACCGACATTGACGGTGACGAATCGCCGGTGCTCGCGGGGCCCGCCGACCAACTCGAGGATGCGCTGGAGGCGCGGCGGGCGTTGCGCGCGCTGGCTGCGTTGCCGGACCGCCAGCGGCGGTACCTCACGCTGCTGGCCTCGGGGCACAGCTATCAGGAGATCGCCCATGCCGAGCACGCGACGTACACCAACGTCAACAAGCACCTGGCCCGCGCTCGTCGAACGCTGCGCGACCTCGCCGAAGCCGCCTAACGCGGCGCACAGCGCCACCCGCCCGAGCGAGAGACAGATCCCGGCGCACCTGGGTCGCAGCGCGAGTTGACAGGACGCACGGGCGGCGACCGACGGCGTGGCAGAGCGTCGCCGTGGTCCGAGCTTTCGTCGGCCGTTGGCGCCGGGCGGGTTCGCGTGGTGCCGGGGGTCGGGACACGGACCGGATGCTGCGGCCGGACGGCCGGTGGCCCTGCAAGCCCCGCCCCTTTGGAGCCAGCCTGCGGCTGGTCGCTGGCGCGACGGGGCTCCCTGACGGGCCCTCACCCTGCGGGCTCGGGTTCCGGGCCGCCGCCCGGCCGCCTCACGCGGCCCATGCCCAACACCCACACCACCACCAATCCAGCCCACACCACCACGACCAGCCCCGAGAAGCCCGCCGGCCGCCGGGTGCCGCTCGCCCATTACGCCACCAGCCTCGAGCAGCGCGTCCTCGTCGGCCAGCGCGTCGACGGGGACGTCCGCGTCACCGACGAGCCCGCCGCCGGCCACGGGCGCTCCTACCTCGTCGAGTCCGAGCTCGAAAGCAAGGCCGCCCTACACGCACTGGTCAGCGACTACATGGCCAAGAGCCAGAAGCTCGACTACCCAGCGATGCACGGCTGGTTCTGACAAGCTCGGGTATTGCATTGGATGGCGCAGTTTCCGGCGGCGTCCTGTGCCTTCGGCCCCGGACGCGTGACCCTGTGCGCACGGCGTTCTTAGAGAGGCATTTGTGCGCTCAGGAAGATGGTCTCGAGCCACGGCGGCTCGGCGGCATCCGCGCCTTGGTCTTGGTTGCGGAAGGGGTCATCGAGGTTGCGTCCGTAGCGGTCGGCGAGCACACTGGTGGGCTGTTCGGTGACCTTCCAGCCGCGTTGCTGAAGGAGGTGGCGGGGATCGTCGCCTTCGCCGCCGGCGAGCAGTTGGTCCATCTCGACGCCTGAGCGCGTTGACAGGGCCTGTAGTCGATCGCCGTTGGTCGCGTCGCCGGCGATCCGGTCAAAGGTGAGAGTGCTCCCGGGGGCGGACTGCTCGCTGATCTGTTCGAGCAGCTGGTCCCGGGCGGCGGGAGGGAGATAGGGAAGCAGTCCTTCGGCGATCCACGCCGTCGGCCGCTCGCGGTCAAAGCCTACGGCGGGCAGCTCCGCGGTCCAGTCGGCTCGCAGGTCGATGCCAACCGTCAAGCGACGGCATCGCGGCTCGACTCCATGCGTGCGCAGCACGGCGTCCTTGAAGGCAAGCACGCCGGCCTGGTCCACTTCGACGACGAGCGCGTCATCGGGAAGATCGAGCCGGAAGGCGCGCGTGTCGAGCCCGGCCCCGAGAAGGACAGTCTGGCGAATTCCGTCGCGCGCCGCCGCCACGAGTACGTCGTCGTAGAAACGTGTGCGCAGCCCGATGTAGCGCGAGCCGTGCAGATGCAGCGCCTTGGTGTCCGATACGAAAGCGCCCTCTTCGGGCCACGCGACGAGCATCGGCAGATCCGCGTCAGCGGCTTCGAAGAGCCGGCGCGCGAAGGGATCTTCGACAAGCCTGTCCTTTCGGCTTGTCTCGACTGCTCGCGCTGCCGCCAGTCCGAGGGCGGTGACGCCGGGGCCGGTCGTTACGTCCCATCCGTTCGAACCGTCGCCTCTCCCGCCGTACGGTGTATCGGTCATGCGCGCACCGTATCAACAGCGCGATACGGCGTACGGCAACCTAGAGTGAGAAGAGTGCCGAACCGCGCCGCTGCTCGAGCCCGACCCTCGGATGCGACTACAGCGCGCGAGAGCTCGGCGCTGAGCGTCGCGGCAATCGTGGCGGCGGGCATCCGTCTCGCCGACAAGGGCGGTCTCGACAGTGTCTCCATCCGCCGCATCGCGCGCGAGCTGAGAGCTCGGCCGATGAGCCTCTACACGCATATCGCCTCCAAGGATGAGCTTCTCGACCTGATGGCCGACGAGCTCGTCGGCCGCGTCGCCGACGAGCCGGCCCGCGAGGATCACTGGCGCGAGGCGGTGAGCGCTTCTGCTCGCCGCCTGCACCAGGCGTTCATCGAGCACCCGTGGCTCGTCGCCGCCTTCCGCGACCGACGACAACCCGGCCCGAACACCGCTCGCTACGCACAGCAACTTCTCACCGCGGCAGCTCCGCTCGACTTGCCGCCCCAGACCGCATGGACGCTGCTCGGCATTCTCAACGACTACACCCTCGGCCACGCGCTGCGCGTCGTCACCGCTGGCCACGCCCGCACCCTGGAGAACGCCGCTGACGCCACTCCCGACCTCGACGCGCTCACCGCCGTCAACGACCGCCGCGCCACCGCCGAAGACTTCGAGCTTGGGCTCGCCACCGTCCTCGACGGCATCAACACGCGCTTCCTCGCTCCCATCCGGCGTCGCTGACCACGCCGCCTACGCGCTCAACCGGCATAGAAACCGCCCTGACCGTCAACTCGGCCGCCGGGTCAGCGCGGCCGCTGGCTGGCCGGGGCCTGGGCGGCCCCCGCTCATCGAGCTCGCATGACTCCCCGGGGCACAGGGCCTGAACACGGCGAACAACGGCGCCACCCAGGCTGCTGAGAGCACGAGTCAGGCGAGCTTCCGGCGCGACCCCGTTTGCTCTGTGGACCACGGCACCTCTAACCGCGACGTCATCGCCCTTCTTCTCGTCGATCTGACGATCGACGAGTCGCGTCCTTTGGGCCGCTTCTGGAGCGGTAGCGCGACCGTGGTTGGCAAGGACGGCCCGTTGGTGGCTGCGCTACCCGCGAAAGGAAAACTTCTCACACACTTGCACCAGGGTGCCCCCGAACCGAGGGACGCTGCGGAGTGGGGAGGGTGTTGTCGATCGGGAAGCTCGGGGCGGGGCAGGCGGATTACTATTTGGAGGCGGTCGGCCAGGGGGCCGAGGACTACTACGCCGGTGCGGGTGAGGCGCCGGGCTCGTGGGCCGGGAGCGCTGCCGGTGAGCTCGAGCTCTCGGGGCAGGTGGACGGCGAGTTGCTTCATCGTGCCCTGGCGGGCGAGGATCCGAAGACGGGGGAGGCGCTGGTGCGGCCGTCGCGGGGCGGTGGTCGCGTTCCCGGTTTCGATCTCACCTTCAGCGCGCCGAAGAGCGTGAGCGTGCTTTTCGCCCTCGCGGACGCGGAGGTCTCGCGGGAGGTGCGTGGTGCGCATGAGGCGGCGGTGGCGGCGGCGTTGGGGTACATGGAGCGCCAGGCGGCGGTCGCCCGCCGCGGCCACGGCGGGAGCCAGAGTGTGCTCGGGAACGGGTTCGTGGCGGCGGCGTTTGGGCATCGCACGAGCCGGGCGGGCGATCCGCAGTTGCATACGCATGTGTTGGTGGCGAACTTGACCCGCGGGCCGGATGGGCGGTGGACGGCGCTCGACGCCCGCCGGCTCTACGTCAACGCGAAGACCGGCGGCTACCTCTACCAGGCGCAGTTGCGCGCGGAGTTGACGCGGCGGCTGGGGGTGGAGTGGGGGCCGGTCCGCCGCGGCCAGGCGGATCTCACGGGGATCCCGCCAGGGGTGTTGCGCGCGTTCAGTCGCCGCCGCGCGGAGCTCGAAGAGCGGATGGCCGAGCGCGGTGAGCGCTCGTCGCGCGCGGCGCAGGTCGCGGCGCTCGACACCCGCCGTGCGAAGGACTACAGCGTCGCAGCGGAGTCGCTCGAGGACGAGTGGCGCGAGCGCGCCTGCGCCCTCGGCCTCGAGCCCGAGCAGCTGCACGAGCTCGTCGGGCGGACGCGGGCTCGCGAGCTCGACCCGGGCGCCGTGACCGCGGTTGGCGAGGAGCTCGTGGGTCCGGATGGGTTGACTGGGCGGCGGTCGACGTTTACGCGCCGCGACGTGGTGCAGGCGTGGTCTGAGCGTCTGCCTCAGGGCGCCGACGTGGACGTCGTTGAGGGTCTCGCTGACGAGCTGCTCGCGGGCGAGCGGGTGGTGGCGTTGGCGGCGGACGTCCGTGGGTTGACGCATAGCGACGTTGTTCGCCGCGCCGACGGCAGGGTGGTCGCGGCGACTGCGGAGGAGCGCCGCTATTCGACGCCGGAGCTGCTCGCCCTCGAACGTTGGATCATCGACGGCTCGAGCGGCCGCCGCGACGAGCAGGCCGGGACGGTGGCGCCGGACCGGGTCGAGGCCGTGCTTAGGGCGCGGCCGGAGCTCTCGACGGAGCAGGCGACGATGGTTCGGCGGCTGCTCAAGGGTGGGGAGGGGGTGCAGGTCGTCGTCGGCCCGGCGGGCACAGGCAAGACCTTCGCGCTCGACGCCGCTCGTGCGGGTTGGGAGGCGGAGGGCTACCGGGTCATCGGCGCCGCGTTGGCGCGCCGCGCCGCCCGCGAGCTCCAAGACGGCGCCGGCATCCCGTCGACGAGTTTGGCGGCGTTGCTCGGCGAGCTGCGGGAGGGTGGTGAGCGTGGGTTGCTCGCCGAGGGTCGGACGGTGCTGGTGGTTGATGAGGCGGGGATGGTCGGCACGCGCATGTACGGCGAGCTGCTCGAGCACGCCGCCCGCGCCCAAGCGAAGGTGGTGCTGGTTGGGGATCATCGTCAGTTGCCGGAGATCGACGCCGGCGGGGTCTTTCGCGGGCTGCACGCCCGCGGTGGCGCGATTGAACTTCAGGAGAATCGTCGGCAGGGGGAGGGGTGGGAGCGCGACGCGCTCGCCGCCCTACGCGAAGGAGTCGCCGCCCCCGCCTTGGCCGCCTACGCCCGCCACGGCCGGCTCGTCATGGAAGACACCGCGGGCGGCGTGCGCGAGCGGCTCATCGCGGACTGGTGGCACGCGACCCAGGACCCCGGTGGGGTGGAGGCGGTGATGATCGCCGCCCGACGCGACGACGTCGCCGATCTCAACACCCGTGCCCGTGCACGCATGCGCGCCGGCCAGCACCTCGGCAACACAGAGCTCAACGTCAATGGTCGCGTGTTCGCCGTCGGGGACCGGGTGGTGGCGTTGCGCAACGCGCGTCGCCTCGACGTCCTCAACGGCACCCGCGCCACCATCACCGCAGTCGACCTCGAACACCGCTCGCTCACGGTCGAGACCACGGACGGTCGCATGCTCGAGCTCCCGGCCGGCTATCTCGACGCCCGCACCGACCGTGGCGGCCCGACGCTCGATCACGGTTACGCGATCACGGGGCACAAGGCGCAGGGCATGACCACCGGCCGTGCGTTCGTCTTGGGCAGCGGGGATCTCTATCGCGAATGGGGGTACGTCGCGCTCAGCCGCGGCCGCGTCGAGAACCACCTCTACCTCACCGCCCCCACTAACGACCGCGACGAGATCGCCCCCGCCGAACCCCCCAACGACCGGCTCACCACCCTCACCCGCGCACTCCAACGCAGCCGCGGCCAACAACTCGCCACCGACACCACCAGCCACGACGCCGACCTCGCCGGCCAGCCCACCGCAGCACTGCGCCGAGAGCACGCCGAGCTCACCCGGCGCCGCGCAGGCGAAAAGAACGCGCGCGGCGACGAGCTTGAACGAGCCGCCCTCGAGCGCCAGCGCGACCAAGCGCAGGTCGCGCTCGACTCCGCGACCCGCCGCGCCCGAGAAGCCGGTGAGCGGGGCGACCGGCCCGCCGCGGCACGGGAGCAAGCAAGTGTCGAGCACACTCACCAGCGACTAGTGCAGCTCGACGCTCACATGGACCGGCTCGACCAGCGCCAACAGAATTCCTCAGAGTGGGGCGAGCCCGAGCTCGTGCGCTACGCAGCGATCACCTACGAGCTCGAGCGCCGGGACCGCGTCCAGCACCTCGCGCTCCTCATCGACCCGCCGGCGCACCTGACCGCCGTCCTCGGGCCCGTCCCCGAACGACTTGACGCGCGGGAGCGCTGGCAGCAGACCGCTGGGCGGATCGAGCGCTACCGCGACCACTACGGAATCACGGATCCGGAGCAGGCGCTCGGAGAGAACCCTCAGGACCTACGCCAACGCTCTGACTGGCGCCAACTCCGCCACGAGATCCGACCTGACCGCGAGTCCATCACCCGCGAACCCCACCGCGGCCGAGAACTCGAACTCTGAGCAACATGGGCGATGCTGCCGCTCAGAGCAGCGCGGCGACCACCACCGCGGCCACGCCGATCACGAGTCCCACGAGCCTCCACGCCGTGGTGATCTGCCACACGTCGGCCTCGGGCCGGCGTGCGCGGGCGCGCAGCGCTACCGCGCCTCCGATCGCGCTGCCCGCGGCGGCGAGCTGCAACACCAACCCGAGCTCAGGGACCGGCGAGACAACTCCGGCGACGGTCGGTACGACGAGGTGAAGGGGCAGAAACGCGTGCGCGGCGCCCGCTCCCGACGAGGCACCGCCGCTCGGGTGCTTCCACGCGGCGCGCTAACGCGCCGCGGCTCCCGGCTGCGGGCCCTTGTCATCGTGCGCCAGCCCAACGCCGTTTCGCCGCTCCTCCCGCTCCACCGGCCGACCGACCGACCGACCGACCGACCGTGAGAGTGCTCACGCGGTCGGGCGAGGTACTCATCGCAGTGCGAGCGCTGGCGGGCGGCGGCAAGGGTCGGATGGAGCGGGTCGCCCCGGACGGGAGGCACGATCGTCGTCGGCGTCGCGCTGCCCGCTCGCGCTCAGCCCGAGACGTCGTACCCGGGCCGGGCGAGCGCGAGCTTGCGGCGCACGTGCTCGCGCAGGACGGCCACCACGGCGGGGAGGTCCCCGTCGTGGTCGCCGGCGCGCAGGGCGGCCGCGAGCGTCCGCCGGGCGGCGTCGGCGCCCGCCGCCGGGTCCGTGCCGGCCAGGGCGCCGAGCGCCCGCGCGTCGGCCGCCGCGTGCGCCGGGCCGTCGGCCAGCTCGCGCGCGGCCATCGCCAGCGCCTGCGCCGCCACGAGCGCCTGGAAGCGCGGGCCGCCCCGCAGCGCCGGCGCGTGCTCCTCGGTCAGCCAGCGCGCCACCGCCTCTATGAGCTCGGCGGCAGTCGGGGCGTCACCGCTCATGCGGCCTCCTCCTCCAGGGCCGACAGGAGGTCCCACTCGGCCTCGGCGACCCGCCGCGCGAGCACCGTCCGCTCGAGCGAGGCGTGCTCGCCCGCGCGCCGCAGCGCCGCCTGGCGGGCGCAGTAGGCGCCCCACTTGGCCTGCACGAGGACGGCCCACCACCGCAGGCGCGCGGGGTCGGCGCCGCCCCCGAAGCCGTCCAGCAGCGCCTGCACCGCGCCGATCCCGGCGACGGGACGGTCGTCGGCGCCGAAGCGCCACGGCCGCGCGCACACCCAGGCGAGGTCCTCGGCCGGGTCGCCGAGGTGCCAGAACTCCCAGTCCACGACTGCGCGCAGCCCGTCCGGGCCGACGAGGAAGTTGCCCAGGCGGAAGTCGCCGTGCACGACGGAGGCCAGGACGGGCGCGGGGCGGTGCAGCTCCAGCCAGCGCAGGCCGAGCTCGAGCGCCGGGAGCGCCTCGCCCGTGGCGTCCAGCTGTGCGGTCACCGCGTCCAGGGCCGCGCGCGCCGGGTCCTCCGGTGCGACGGCGTAGGCCTGCAGCGGCACGACGTCGACGGCGCGCAGGGCGGCGAGCGCCGCCCCAAGCTGCCGCGGGAGCCGGTCGCGCGCCGCCTGCAGTCCCGGCTCGCGCATGACGCGCCGCGGGATCGCCTCGCCGTCCACCCACGCCATGAGCATCCCCGCCGTCCCGAAGCGGCCGCCGGCCGGCTCGGCGGCGACGGGCCGCGGGACGGGGACGCCGGCGTCGAAGGCTGCGCGCTGCACGGCGAACTCGGCGGCACGGGACGTCTGCGGCGTCTCCCCGGCCGGATCGCGCCGCAGGACCCAGCCGGGGCCGGGCGCGCCGGCGGGCGTCAGCGCCCACAGCTCCCGCGAGGCCCCGCCCGGCAGGGGCGCGACCGTCAGGCCGGGCCCCGGGTCCGGCTCGCCGGCCGCCACGAGCGCCTCGCGCAGCACCGCCGGGTCGGGTGGGGCCTCAGGCAAACCGCGCGAGCTCCCGGCGCGCGATGGCGACCTTGTGCACCTCGTCCGGGCCGTCCCCGAAGCGCAACGCGCGGGCCGTGCGCCAGAAGGACGCCAGCGGCGTGTCCTCCGACAGGCCGAGGGCGCCGTGGACCTGGATGGACCGGTCCACGACCTCCTGGAGCATAGAGGCGACCTGCACCTTCGCCTGGGCGATCTGCTGCAGCGCGCCCTTCTTCCCGACGGTGTCGATCGTCCATGCCGCGTGCAGCACCGACAGCCGAGCGGTGTCGATCTCGATCCGCGAGCGCGCCACCCAGTCCTGGACCATCTGCTTGGCCGCCAGCGGCTCGCCGCGGGTCTCGCGCGTCTGCGCGCGCCGGCACATGAGCTCGAAGGCACGCTCGGCCGCGCCGATCGCTCGCATGCAGTGGTGGATGCGCCCGGGGCCCAGGCGCGCCTGCGCCACCGCGAAGCCCTCGCCCCGGCCACCGAGCAGATTCGCCTTCGGCGTGCGCGCCCCGTGGAAACGCAGCTCGCAGTGGCCGTAGCCCGCCGCGTGCCCCATGAGCGGGAGCGGCCGGACGATCTCGAAGCCCTCGGCGTCGGTGGACACGATCACCATGCTCGCGCGCTTGTGCGGCGCGGCGTCCGGGTCCGTGACGGCCATGACGATCGCCCAGGACGCCCCGACCGCGCCGGAGATCCACCACTTGTGGCCCTCCAGGACCCACTCGTCCCCGTCGAGGGTCGCCGTGGTGAAGATGTTCGTCGGGTCCGAGCTGGCGGCCTCGGGCTCCGTGAGCGCGAAGCACGAGCGCACGTCATCCTCCAGGAGCGGGCGCGCGTAGCGCTCGACCTGCTCGGGCGTGCCGTAGTCGAGCATCGCCTCCGCGTTGCCCGTGTCCGGGAAGGAGCAGTTGAAGATCGCCGGCGCGACGTACAGCGCCTGGCCCATCTCCTCGCACAGGACGCCGTAGTCGACGTTCGTCAGGCCGGGCCCGTCGTGGTGGTTGGCGAGCCACAGGTTCCACATCCCCGCCTCGCGCGCCTTCGCGCGCAGCTCCCGGATCGCGGCGGGGTACGCGACGCCGGGCGCCACCTCGGCGTCGATCGCCTGCGCGAGCTCGGCCTCGCGGGGAAGGACGTGCTCGCCCATGAAGGCGCGCAGCTCCTCGCGCAGGCCGAGCACGCGGTCCGAGAGGCCGAACTCCATCAGAGGCGCTCCAGGAACGGGACGAGCGCCGCGTTCACGGCGTCCGGATGCGTGAGGTTCGCCGCGTGGCCCGCGCCCTCGACGACCGTCAGCTCGGCGTCCGGGAGTGCATCCGCGAAGGCCCGGGCGATCCCGACGTCGATGGCCCCGTCCTCGCTGCCGTGCACCACGAGCGCGGGCATCGTGAGCTCCGCCACCCGTGGGGCCACGTCGTCCTCCCGGCCTACGAGCGTCGCGAAGACCTGCTTCACGCGGTCGTCGGGCATCTGCTTCCAGCGCTCCTGCCAGCCCGCCGTGCCGGACCAGCCGGGGCCGAGGATGATCTGCGCGACGATGTCCAGGATCTCCTGCGGCGGGCCGCCCGGGGCCACCCAGGCGTCGATGAGCTCGTGGTAGCCGGCCGCCTTCTCCGGGTCCTCCGGGCCAGGCTGGCTGTCGATGAAGACGAGCGCCCGCACCCGCTCGGGGGCGGTGAGGGCCGCGCGCAGCGAGAGGTAGCCGCCCTGCGACATGCCGGCCAGGGTCGCGCGCTCCACGCCGAGGTGGTCCAGGAGCCCGAGCAGGTCCCGGGCGGAGTCCCAGTAGGTGAACGGGTCGGGCGTGGCCTGCGTGCGGCCGTGCCCGCGCGCGTCCCAGCGCACGGCGCGCCAGCGGTCCGGCAGCGCATGGACCTGCGCGTCGAACATCGTGTGGTCCATGAACAGCCCGTGGGAGAAGACGATGACGTCGTCCCCGCCCCCGGTGTCCTCGTAGAACAGCTGCTGCCCGTTCACGTCAGCCTGCGGCATGGGGATGCTCCTCTCGGTAGAGCGCCTCGATCTGCGCCGCGTAGGTCGCGGCGATCGGCTTGCGCTTGAGCTTCATGGTGGGGGTGAGCTGGTCGCCGCCGGGCTGCCAGTCGTCCGGGACGATCGCGAAGCGCTTGATCTGCTCCACGCGCGCCAGGCGGATGTTGGCGGCCGCGACCCCGCGGGCGATCTCCTCGTGCACGCGCGGGTCGGCGCTGAGCGCCGTGTGGCCGCGCGCGTCCAGCCCCTCGCGCTCGGCGAACGCGCCGGCGGCGTCCGGGTCCACGACGACGAGGGCGACGTTGTACGAGCGCCCGTCGCCGACGACGCAGACCTGCCCCATGAGCGGGCTGCCGGCCTTCAGGCGCGCCTCGATGTTCGCCGGGGACATGTTCTTGCCCGCGGCGTTGATGATGAGCTCCTTCTTGCGGTCGACGACCTGCAGGTAGCCGTCCTCGTCGAGGGACCCGATGTCCCCCGAGTGCAGCCAGCCGTCGGCGTCGATCGCCTCGGCCGTCTGCTCCGGCGCGTTGCGGTAGCCGGCCATGACGCCGGGGGAGCGGATGAGGATCTCGCCGTCGGCGGCGATGCGCAGCTCCACGTCGTCCAGCGCAGTGCCGACCGTCCCGACGCGAACCTCGGCCGGCGAGGCGGTCGCCACGCCCGTGCACTCCGACAGGCCGTACTCCTCGCTCAACGGGAGCCCGAGCGCGCGCCAGAAGCGGACCATCTCGGCGGGGACGGGCGCGGCGCCGACGTAGGCGTTGACGAGGCGGTCGATGCCTAGCGAGGCCAGCACGTCCGGCCCGGCGGCGGCGAGGTCGGCGTCCGGCCCGAGCTTTGCCGAGACCGCCGCGTGGAGCTTCTCCCAAAGGCGCGGCGGCGCGAAGAAGAAGTGCGGGCGCACCTGCGCCAGGTGGGCGGCGACCTGCGTAGCGTCCGGGCAGCAGGTCGTGGCCAGGCCGAGGACGAGCGGGACGTACTGCGAGTTCAGGCGCTCGGCGATATGGGCCATCGGGAGGTAGTCGATGACCTCCATGCCGGGCGAGAGGCCGGTGCGGGCGCTGAGCGCCTGCACCATCCACAGGACGTTCGCGTGTGTGAGCTGGACGCCCTTGGGCCGGCCCGTCGTGCCCGAGGTGTAGATGATCGTCGCGACGTCGTCGCCGGCGGCGGTGTGGTCCTCGCCGCGGGGGTGGTCCCACAGGGCCTCGTCCTCGACGAGGAGGACGTGCTCGACGGGCGCGGCGTGCTCGTCGACCGCACGGCGCACCGCGTCCTGGAGCCTGTGCTCCGTGAGGACGACGCGCGCCCCGGCGTCCCCGAGCACGAAGGCGAGGTCCTCGGGCGGAGCGGTGTTGTAGAGCGAGAAGGGGACGGCGCCGGCTAGGAGGGCGCCGGTGTCGGCGGCGTGGAACTCGGGCCGGTTGGACAGCAGGAGCGCGACGCTGTCTCCGGGGCGCACGCCAGCCGCGCGCAACGCGGTGGCGACGGAGTCCGCGCGGCGCTCGAGCTCGCCCCAGGTCCACGCCGCCGGCGGGTCGAGCGTCCGCACGGCCCGCTCGTCGCGGCGGGCGGCGACGGTGGCCCGGAACTTCCGGGGGATGGTGGGGGTGCTTGTGACGGCGGGGCTGCTCACGGTTCTCTCCTGTGGCCGGGAGGCGTTGACCGTACGGGAGGAGCTGTGGTCCACTACGACCTTGCGAAACGGGACCAATCCGCGACTGCTCGTGCCGGTGGCCCGCGGTGGCGGCGTGCCGCTCGCGCGGCAGGTGGAGACCCGGCTGCGCGAGCTGGACCCCGGGACCGCGCTGCCGCCGACCCGGCGCCTGGCGCAGGACCTCGGGGTTTCGCGCGGCGTCGTCGTGCGCGCGTACGCCCAGCTGCGTCACGAAGGGCTGCTCGAGGCGCGGGTCGGGGCCGGCAGCCGCCGCGTCGGCAGCGCGGCGGTCACCGGCGCCCCACGGGGCGCGCGATCGGTGACGCCGGATCGGCCCGCCCGGCCGCGGTGGCGCCTGGATCTGCATCCGGAGGTCACCGATCTCGCCGCCTTCCCGCGCCGCGCGTGGCTGCGCGCCTACGGCGAGGCCGTGCACGGGCTGCCCGACCACGCGCTGGGGTACGAGGAGCCGACCGGCCAGGGCGAGCTGCGGGCGCAGCTCGCCGCCTACCTCACCCGTGCCCGGGGCGTGCGCTGCGAGGCTGGGCAGGTCGTCGTCTGCGGCGGCCTGCTGTCGGCCTTCGCGATCGTCCGGCGGGCGCTGGCGGACGCGGGGATCCGGCGCCTGCACCGTCCGCGCGTCTCGCACCGCGCGCTGGCGGGCGCCGCGCGCGACGGCACGCCGGGCCCCGCCGCCGGCTGGCTCGACATCGACGCCGGCGGCGTCGTCGTGGACGGCCTGCCCCGCGGGCCCCATCAGGCCGTGCTGGTGGAGCCGGCGGACGCCTACCCGCTCGGCGTGCCGCTGGCGCCGGAGCGGGCCCTCGCGCTCGCGGACTGGGCGCGCCGCGCGGACGCCGTCGTCGTGGAGTCCGACGCGAATGCGGAGCTGCACCACGACGGCGCGGGCGCGCCCGCGTTCCAGCGTGGGCTGCCGGAGCACACGGTCCTCATCGGCTCCATGAGCCGCGCGCTGGCCCCGGGCCTGCGGGTCGGCTGGATCGTGGCCCCGCCGCGGCTGGTGGACGCGGTCGAAGCCGCCCGCCGGGCGACGGAGCCCGCCCAGCCCGTGCTCGAGCAGCTCGCGCTCGCGCGCCTCGTGGCGTGCGGCGATCTGGACCGGCACCTGCACCGCCTGCGCGACACGTACCGCGCCCGGGCACGGCGGCTGACGGCGCTGCTCTCGGAGGACCTCCCGGAGTGGCGGGTGCACGCGCCCGCCGGCGGCTTCCACCTTCTCGTCGGCCTCCCGGCCGGGGGGCCGCAGGAGGGCGCCGTCGTCGCGGCCGTGGCCCGCGAGCGTGTACGCGTCGTCGGCCTCGCCGGCCACGTGCTGCACGGGCCGCCGCTGGCCCCGGCGCTCATCCTGGGCTACGGCGCGCTGCCGGAGGCCGCGATGCCGCGGGCGGTCCGGGCGCTGGGCCGCGCTACTGCGGCGTGCTGACCATGAGCCAAAGGACGCCGAGCATCGCCGCGACCGACGCGGCATTGGCGACGGCGGACGGGCAGTCCTCCACGAGCCGGCGCAGGGCGTCCGGGCCGGCGGGTGCGCGACGGCGGCCGCCCCGATCCTGCCGTGAGCCTCAGATCCCCGACAGGTGCAGGACGAGGGCGGCGTCACGCGTGGTCAAGCGGGCACCGCGGGCGCCGGGGGACAGAGGCGGCCGTCGGCAGGACCTGCGCCTCGCCGCGCCGCAGGACACGCAGCGGCCTGAACTGACAACACCGACGGGGACCCGGCCAGTCGATGCAGGGCCGCCAACTATTGTCAGCTCTGTGGAGGCGCTGCCGTGTGAGTTCTCGGTGTCGCGGGAGCCATTTGTTGGCTTGCCGATCGGGCGCCTGACGACGGATGGCTCCCTGACCATTGGAGACGACCTCCCGAAGATCATTGCTCGTTACGACTCTGCCCAGGCCGAGATACTCGACGAGAAAGATCGGCCGCTGGCCCGCGTGACCGACGACGCCCAGCTGACGACCGAGTCCGTTGGCATGGACACCGTCTTGGCGCGGGTTGGTCGGGACGGCACCATCTGGGACGCCTCTGGTAATCGCGAGCTTGGGCGCGTCGAGTGCGGGCTGCCACTCGACGGCCTCCTGCGTCGCCACGCCGCCGCCGCCGCATACCTCGTAGTAGATCCTCGTGAGCATCCACACGCGCGGTTCAACAGGTCGCCACCGCGCGCGGGCGCCCTTTCGGGCGCGCTCGTGACGGCCCTCGCAAAGGCCGCTGTTCGTCGGCGTCGGCCGGTCGAGCAGAAGGACTCGGCGCAACCGAAGGCGGCGTCCTTCGAGCGCGAGATCTCAATTGGCCTCGCCGCCCAAGCGCACGGAGACAGCGAGGCGGCGCGGGAACACTTCTTATTGGCGCAAGGGCAGACCGAAGCGTCAACGACGGTCCTGGATGAGTTCTTGATGGGCGTGACGTCGCTGGTCGTCGCCGATTTCCGGGCCGCGCTCGAGTCGTTTCACGCCGTCGCTGACACTGGTCTCTCAGATCCGTTCATACGGCCCATGCTCGGAATGCCGCTTGGCCAGATAGCGATTGGGGAACAGTCGCTCAGGTGTCGCGTCGACCTCCAGAGCGTGTGGGTTGGACAACTGGCCGCGGGTCTCGGCGTTCGTGACGCGGCCGCCGTTCGCCGAGCTGTGAGGTATCTGAGCGCCACGGAGAAAGCCGACGACGTTCAAGGCGCGATTGCGCTTGCTCAACGTTGGCTCGAGCTTCACGAGTCCGGCGCTGGCGGTTTGACGTCGGATGCGGCCCGAAAGGGCAGTGGTCCGCGCTCCACCATTCCGGTCGTCGCCGCCGGTAGGCCCGCCATCCCGCCGGTGTCTGACGACGTCGAAGAGATTCTCAGCGAAATGCGCACGCTGTGCGTGCCGGAGATTGTCGACGAGCGACCTTCTGGCCTGCGTTGGCAGTTCGAAGAAGGTCTGATCGACGTGGCCGGTCTACAAGAGATCTTAGTTCGACAGCGGAATATCCATCAGATGATCGAGGACGGGGTCTGGAAGCCCTGAAATGAACTCCTCACCCCAGCATGGGGCGCTGTGAGAGGGATTGCTCGAGCTGTCGTAACGACAAGCGCCAAGATGGGCTAGAGGGATGGTTCAGCGATAAGAGTTCGACGTCCTCGCCGTTGAGCTGGAACCGATCGCGCTCAATGTGGCCCGGGCTCTCCCTCCACTCGGGACGAAGTAGTGAGCGCACTGAGTCGCGCGGCTGTTTGGCCCGTCCCAGAATCAGCACGACTCTCGGCCGAAGAATCGCCAACTCCTGTACGAAGAGCAGTGATGGGCAGTTGGAGAACATGGCCGGGAAGGGCGAGCCTCGCGGTCGTCTAGGGGAGCACTTGATCGCTTGCGTAAAGGCGCAGGCGTCCCACGTCGGCGCCAACGTGGTGGGCATTGGGTGCTCCCAGTCATCTAGCGGCAAGCGAGCGAGTGATCTCTCGACTAGACGGGCATAGCTCATGGCACCGTACGCAAACGGTAGACCGCGAACGCCTCTCTTACCGGCGCGCTGTGCCTCAATGTGCAGGCCACAAATCCACCAGTTAGCTTCGAGGCCACCAGCCCCGTTGAAGTTCATGCCAACCACGCAGATTCGGCGGTCGCCGTAGTTCGCCCCTATGAAAGGAGCGGAGATTCCAGCCTCGGTAGGGCTGGGCGACTCGCGGTCCTCTGCCGGCTCCCAGCACTCCGCGCACCGCGGGCAAATCTCGTTTAGCGGCATGTCGACCCCACCCGGTAGTACGCCTACCTCTTGGTAGAGATCGCAGAGCCGATCGACGAGCTGTATCGCGTGTTGAGAGGCCCCGTACGTCTCTCGAAGGGCACCGAGAAATTCCGAGCGATTCATGGCGCCGCTTCGGCGATCACTCGGCATATGCTAGGCACCTGCGGCCCCGGAGCCATCGCTTCGCCACAGTCTCGGACCGCCGGCGCGAAGCTCGACGTTCGCTGGCAGAGCCGACGCCGAGTGCAGCACGGCAGCTCAGGACCAACGCGACGAACCTGTGTCCCGAACCATGTCCCGAACGCAGCAATTCTGACCAAGAACCACCGGTCCCCAGCGAACTCAGATCACCGTAGATACCGTGAAACACCTGCAAAGAGAGGGCTTCCCAAGCCGAATCGGCCGATCAACACGACGCGTGTTGTCGTGTGGATCCCGGACGATGCCTACGGCGGCAACGTCACTTCGTGGCACCTGACCGCTGTGTGCGGCATCCTGTCCGCGTGGGGTATTCAAGGCAGCCCTCCTCTGCGGTGCGCGGACGCAAGCGGTCATACGGGACCGGCGCGCTGATTGTTCGGCATGACGGGCGCGGGCGGTCCACCTGGTACGGCCAGTGGCGGGCCGGCGGCTCGCTCGTCAAGCGCAGAATCGGCGTCAAGCGCGAGCCCGGCAGCAGCAACGGGTTAACGAAGACTCAAGCCGAGCGCGAGCTGCGAAGGCTTATGGACTCGCACGTCACCGTGCCAGCCCACGATCGGCGCACGGTCGCTGAGGTTGGCGCTGCGTACCTCGACCACCTAGCGCTGGTTGGGCGTAAGCGGTCGACGTTGATGGACTACGAGTCGACGCTGCGTGTCCATCTGGCGCCGTTCTTCGCCGAGAAGCCGCTGCATTGCGTCGACGCCCGCGACGTCCGCGCGTTCGTCGCGACCAAGGCGCGAGAGGGGCGGGCGCCAAAGAGTGTTCGCAACTATCTCGGCCTGCTGCATTCCATCTTCGCCTTTGCGCAGCAGCGGGAGTGGGCGACGAGCAACCCGTGCAAGCAGGTCGAGAAACCGCGAGCCGGTGATGCGGACCCCGACATCCGGTTTCTCGACGGTTCAGAACTCGACGCGCTGTTGCAGGCAACCGAAGCAGGTCGCCTCGAGTCAACCGACCGAGCGCTCTACGTAACCGCGGCGATGACCGGGCTACGGCAGGGAGAGCTGCTCGCGCTGCGCTGGCGCGACATCGACTGGGCGAGCGGCCGGATCCGCGTTCGGCGCAGCTTCGTCCGAGGCGAGTTCGGACCGCCCAAGTCGCGCCGATCGAGCCGCTCGGTGCCACTCGCCGACCGCGTCGCTACCGAGCTCGAAACGCACTGTCAGCGCTCGGCCTACCGCGACGACGACGACCTCGTCTTCGGTCACCCCGACCTTGGCAAACCGCTCGATCGCTCCAAGCTGCTCAAGCGATTCAAGGCGGCCGCTCGAAGCGCGGCGTTACGAGAGGTCCGCTTCCACGATCTGCGCCACACCTTCGGTACGCGCATGGCCGCCGCCGGCGTGCCGATGCGAACGCTGCAGGAGTGGATGGGCCACCGAGACTTCAAGACGACGCTCATCTACGCCGACTACGCGCCGAGCGCTCACGAACGCGAGCTCGTCGAGCGCGCATTCGGCCAGGGCATCAATCTGGGCATCAATTTGAGCGAAACTGCCCTGAACTCGGATGCCCTGAACCTCGATGAACACGGGAAACCGAACTCAGCGCGTACACCCTGATCAGGTTGTGGTCCAGGCGGTCGGGGGTTCGAGTCCCCTCGCTCACCCTCCGTCATAGCTTGATCTGCCCTCGGCTCGATCCGGTCTCCGGCCGGTCCTGCTGTAGACGCCAGGGCCCGATTTCAGGTTGTCATGCATAGTGAGGCGGGACGAGTTGGTGATGTGAGTAGTGGGCCTGGGCTTCGATGCCGATGCGCAGAAGCCGGGCGTCGCTTCCGGGCGGCCCTGCGAGTTGCACGCCGATTGGAAGGTAGGTGGCGCTGCTGAGGCCGGCCGGTAGGCAGAGCACTGGGAAGCCGATGTAGTCCCAGACCACCATGGGATCTCCGATCGCTTGTGTTCTGGCGCTCGCCTCTTGACGGCTCGGAGTTTCGATAAGGGCTGCTGGCTGAAGAACGGCATGCAGCCGCTTGTGGGTGAATGTCTCTTTCCACTGTCGACTTAGGTTCGCCACAACGGCTTGACCGGGACCGGGGTCTCGAGCTGGGGTGTTAGCGGCGCGGAGGAAGGTGAGCAGCTCGGCGACGTCGGGTGTGTACTCGGCGCTTCGTTGCGGGAAGTACCGTCGGTGGTAGCTGTCAATCTCGGCGCCCGGAACGGTGCTGAAGAACTCGAAACCGGCTGGGGTCGAGAGGTTGTCTGCCGGTGATCGGGGAGCGCGAAATGGCACACGTTGAGCCCCGAGCCGCTCGAGCTCCGCGCCGAACCTTTCAACGAGCGCGGCGATTGCTGCAGTCGGTTCTAGACCTCCGAACACTTGGTCGGGAATCCCGATCCTGACTCCGCTGAGAGGCCTTTGTCCTCTTGCCGGGCGCCGGAGGTAGGTGCCTTCTAGGCAGGAGTGCTGGCGTCCTACGTTTCGTTGGCGAGAAGCTGGGACCATGTGGGAGAGCAGCAAAGCTGTATCCGCCGCGCTGCGAGCGATCGGTCCCGCGTGATCGAAAGATGAGGCGAGCGGGATCACGCCGACGAGGCTTACGAGCCCACGGGTTGGCTTCAGCGCGGTCAGCCCGCAGAGGCTGGCGGGGATGCGCAGGCTGCCGAGCGTGTCCGAGCCGACGGCTGCCGGGACCATTCGGGAGGCGAGTGCGATCGCCCCGCCCCCCGTTGAGCCGCCCGGGGTACGACTGGTGTCCCAAGGATTTGCCGATTGCGGCGTGAAGTTGCCGGCGGCGAACTCATGCGTATGGGTGTGGCCCAGAAGGACCATGCCCGAACGTCCGAGTTGTCTCCACACCGCTGAGTGCGCCGTGGGCTGGTTGCCGGCAAGGACGCGCGAGCTCGCCGTGAGCGGCAGACCCGCCACGGCGTAGATGTCCTTCACCCCGATCGGGATGCCGGTCAGAAGCGAGATAGCACGATGGCGCCCGTGGGCCCGCGCGCCGAGCCGGTAATCAGCGCCTTTGCTGGAGCGAGCGGCCCTCTTCCGATACACACGGGCCCAGCCATTGACTGATGAATCGCGCTGATCAATCCGGCGCAGACACGCCTGCGTGAGTTCCCCACTCGAGAGGAGACGGCCCTGCAAGAGGGCGGCGCACTCGAGGACCCCGAGATCGGCGGGATCTCCGCCACGAGCCGCGATCTGCTGAGCATTGGGAAGAAGACGATTCAAACACACGCCGTGCCCTGGTCGCGCGCGGTGCTCTGCGGCGAGCGCACTGAGGAGATTCGGCCCTGCTGTCGCGGCGGCGACGGACGTCGCCGAGGCCGCCAAGAACCGCTTGCGCGTCATCCCATCCATCAGTGGCCGGCTTCCTCGGTCGCCTGTCCTGACCGCTCCACGTGCAACCGCGCGTTCTCCGAGTCAAGGCGATCGAGTTGCTCCTCCGCGACCGCTGAGCGAACTTCGCTCTCGCTGCGAGTGGACGCCGCCCGTCGGCGCCGGTATCGGTTCTGCGCTTCGACCATCGCCGGTACGTCGCGCTCTTCGATGCGCGACATCTCGCCCCACGCGCGCTGAGCCTTCTTATCGGTGATGTCGCTCGTGCGCCGCGGCACCCACAGCCCTACTAGGGCGATGAACGCGAAGAAGATCGCAGCTAGGCCGACGAAGACTCCGGTAGTGAAGACGTCGGCGAGCGGCATCGGCTGACAGTCTCTGTCAAACTCACAGCCGTGTCTATGCTCGACACCGCCACTCCGCGTCCTGGTGCTTTCCGGAATCCGGAAGAAGAATCCGCGCTTGCCGTGATTGCCGTGGAGATGACCAGGCGGCTGGATGAGATCGTGGACGATTTTCTGGATCGGCTGTGGGAAGAGCCCGAGATGGCGCCCTGGGCCCGGCCCGAACTTCGCGACGCGGCGCTAGCAAACGCTCGTCAAGACATCGGAGCGGAGCTGCGAGCCATGCGCGAAGGAATGATGATCCCCGTTGCGTGCCCAGCCGAGGTCACGACATCGGCTCGGATGGCTGTGGCGATGGGCTTTCCCCTCTGGGCAGCGCTTCAGTGCTATCGCACCGGGCACGCCGCGCAGTGGACAGCTTGGCTCGATGCCGTCGAACGCCTTTCGCCAGCGCCACAACTACGCCGGCGGCTGCTCGAACTCGGAGCCCAGTTCCTGTTCTCATACGCCGACCGGTGCTCGCGCTGGGTGGAGCAGGCCTACGCACGCGAGCTTCAAGGTAGGCGCGAGAGCCAGGCGCGAGCAATCCGTGCACTCGTCGCAGGCCACGAGCCAATCGCGGAGGATCTGAACTGGGACTTGGATCGGGCGCACATCGCGCTCGTCAGCGACGGACCGCACGTAGTCGAGATCCTCAGCACCCTCGCACGAGCCGCAGAGATCGAGCTGCTGACGATCGCAACCGAGGCCCAAACGACGTGGGCATGGCTGAGCGGCTCGGCTCCCCTAAGCCAACTCGGAAACGAGTGGGGAGACACCCGAATCGGCGTCGGAGAAGAGGGTCAAGGCGCCGCAGGGTTTCGCACCTCCCTGCAGCAAGCGCAAGTAGCCTGGCGCGTCGCTCGGCTCAGCCCTCCAGGAACAATCGCTCGCTATACAGACGTGGCTCTGTGTGGTCTGCTCCTCGCCAACGAAGACGAGACGCGCGATTTTCTCACCGTGATGCTCGGGCCGCTCGTTGCACCAGAGGAAACCGCACTGCGAGGCACTCTCCGAGCGCTCCTCGCGGCCGATGGCAACGCAACAGTAGCCGCCAACATGCTCGGGGTCACACCCCGGACCGTCTCAAACCGCCTACGACGCATCCGCAGGGTCACAGCAGCTCCGCGCACCGAACTCGACACCGCCCTCCGCCTGTATCCCCTCCTCGGGGCGGGACGGCAAGCTCCCGAGCCCGGATAACGGCGCTTCGACCCGATCTCGGCAACGGCAGCCCGTGGATGCCGGCGCAGTGCTGGAGCCGCGATCATCGCCGATGGCCTGCACCGCCCCGAAAGCCCGGCCGAGATCGCCGCCCGGCCGTCGATCAAGATGGACGGCTGAACGACCTTCCACTCGTAGCCGTCGGGGCGTGAGGTCCGATGGCGGCCCGTACCTCGCGCTGAGGGAGGACCGGCCCGGCCAGGGCTTGGACGCTTTGCTCAGGCGCTGCCGAGCAGCACGCCCACGGCCACGATCAGCGCGCCGCCGAGGGCGACCTGGAGGAGGCTCGTGCGCAGCGAGACGGCGAGGAAGCGCTTGCGGATCAGCGAGATCGCGATGAGCTCGACCGCGACGACGACGCCCGCGACGACCAGGGCCGTGTGGACCTGGGGGATGAGGAACGGGAGCGAGTGCAGGACGCCGCCGAACGTGGTCATGGCTCCCGTCACGCCTCCGCGCGCGAACGCCGAGCCGCGACCGGTCTGGCTGCCGTCGTCGGAGAGCGCCTCGGAGAACCCCATGCTGATGCCCGCTCCGAGTGCGGTGGCCAACCCGACGAAGAGCGCGGCGTGCGATCCCGAGAGCAGCGCGGCGGCGAAGATCGGCGCCAGCGTCGAGAGAGTCCCGTCGATCAGGCCGACGAGGCCCGGCTGCACGTAGCGCAAGACGAACGCGCGCTCGTCGATCGCCATGAACCGGGTCAGCGCTTCTGCCATCGATCTGACTATAACATCTATGTTAGAATAAGGTCGACCTAACCGCTGCGGCTCTCATGACCACGCTCTCCCACGACGACCGCCTGATCTCTCTGCTGCGCGCGCGGGGACAGCGCGTCACCTCACAGCGACTGGTCATCCACCGCGTCCTCCGAGAGCGCCAGACGCACCTGAGCGCCGAGGCGGTGCACGAAGCCGTCGTCGACGATCTCCCCGGCACGTCCTTGCCGACGATCTACGCCACGCTGGACCTGCTCGTCGAGCTCGGGCTCGCCCGGAGGGTCGGGACCGGGGTGGGCGCCACCCTCTACGACGCTCGCACCGAGCCTCACCATCACGCCGTCTGTCGGCAATGCGGGGAGGTGCAGGATGTCGACGGTTCGGTCGACACCTCGCCGCTGCTCGGAGCCGCGCGCCGCGCCGGCTTCGACCCGGAGAGCACCGACGTCCTGCTCACGGGCCGCTGTTCTCGCTGCGCCCGAACGGGAACCTAGGCGGCGGCGGGCCGGGGCGCGCCGCCCCGCCCCCACCGGGCGCCGCCACCGGTCCCGGCCTTTGACCTCAACCGCCACGGGGCGAGCGTCGCGGGGTTCGTCGACCCGAAGGGCCAGGTGACGAGCTATTCGTTTCAGTTCGGGCTCACCCCGTTCTACGGCTTCCAGACCTTCGCGACGACGCTGCCCGCCGGCGCCAGCGTTCGCCCGGTGACCGCGGCCCTCACCGGTCTGGCCTCGCGCACGACGTACCACTTCCGCCTCGTGGCCACGAGCCGCGGAGGGACGACGGCGGGCAACGACGGCGTGCTGCGCACGGGTCCGTTCCGGGCACCGTTCCTGAGCTCGCACACCTCGCCCCGGCGGGCGACCCGGGCGCCGGTGGACTTCACGACGAGCGGACGGCTCGTCCTACCCGCGGGCGTTGCGCCCGCGCGCGCGTGCCGGGGCGTCGTGGCCGTCACCTTCCTCTCTCGGGGACGGACGGTGGCCGTGCGCCACCCGCGCCTGGACGGGCAGTGCGGCTATCGCATCGCCGTGCGCTTTCGCCATCCCGCCCGCTACGGGCTTCTGCGGGTCCACGCGCGCTTCGGCGGCAACTACGACATCTTCTCGCGCGGAGCGCCGGGGCAGTCTGTGCGGATCGCCGTGCGCTGAGGAATGGCCGCGCCGCGCGCAACCCGCGCGGCGCTGCGCGAAGCTACTTAGGCAGCTTCGCGCAGACCGGCGAGCTCGGGCCGACGGGCCAGGCGCGAGAGCGCCTGCTCCTCGAGCTGGCGCGCCCGCTCGGAGGTCAGGCCGAGCCGTCGACCCGCCTGGCTCAGTGAGTGCGGCTCCTCGTCGGCCGTGCCGAAGCGCAGCTCGATCACCGTCCGCTCGCGCTCGGGCAGCTCGGCGATCGCCGCGCGAAGGGTCTCCGAGCGCAGCGTGTCGGCCACCTGGTCGTCGAGCTCGGCCTGCTCGGCCGGGATGAGGGCTCCGAACGCGGTCTCGCCGTCCTCGCCGATCGGCGCGTCGAGGCTGGTCGGCGCCCGGTCGGCCTTGCGGACCTCGGCGACGTCCTCGGGAGTGAGCTCCGCGGCCTCGGCGACCTCGATCTCCGTGGGCTCGCGCCCCAGACGTGCCGTGAGCTCGCGCTGGATGCGCGCGACCTTGCGGGCCCGCTGACCGACGTTGACGGGCAGGCGGATCGTGCGGCCGGTGT
>JAABUM010000567.1_pt1 | contig 63097 bp, 56 predicted proteins | sample 5559161 | NCBI WGS metagenome assembly JAABUM01 (sample SAMN10711868, study PRJNA513369) | rock metagenome | isolation source: Antarctica rocks | place: Antarctica: Victoria Land, Siegfried Peak nord
TCGGACACCGTCATCGTGGGCTCCTTCCCGCATAGTACCCTGTCGTTGGCTCATTGTACCCCCATCGGCCACCGCTGGTGAGAGACCACGACCGAAAACGGGAAGTTATTCCTGAACGGGTCCATAGCCCCACTCATTTTCCCGTTGTTTGTGCTTTCAGGCGCCCGGCCCAGTTCTGACAAAGGAGCCGCCGCCCCACATGTAGCGCTGGCTGGTCGCCGCCACGGCGCTGCTTGCCCTGGCGGTCAGGGCTTTTGGCTTCGGGCGGGTTGGCGTGGCGCGGGACCGCTCATGATGCCGTTGCCTACCGCGTAGCAGGCCTTTGCCGTGCAGGCTACCCCAAACAGGATCTTGGGTCCCGGCGGCGTGATCTCCTGGGCCGTCCAGTGCCCGGCTTTGTCCAGGTCCGCGCCCGTGGCCACGTAGCTCTTGGTCGGAGCCACCAAACTATCGCTGCCCACGGCTACGCAGGCGCTCACCGCGGGACAGGTCAGGGCCAGGGCCAGCTTTGGTGTGGTCAACGTCTGCAACACCTTCCAGGTTGTGATCACGCCTGCCTGGGCGGCGCCCCCCACGACGTAGCTCTTGGTCGGCGAGGTTGGCTTGTCTGAGCCCACCGCGTAACAGGTTGTCTGGGTAGGGCAACTCACGCCGGTCAGATTTGGTGGCATAGCCATAGACCGCTGAGTCCAGGTCTTGCCGCCATCAGCCGTGGCCACGATAAAACTCTTTGTTGGCGTCAGCGGGTTGTCCGCGCCCACCGCGTAGCAGGTTTTGACGCTGGGGCAGGCGATGCTCAACAGTGCGGCTGGCCCCCCACTCTTGGCCGTAAACGTGCGGGGGGTCCAGGTGGTCCCCCCGTCGCTGGTGGTCAGGATGGTCGCCATGGTCGCGCTCAGCGGGTTGTCCGTGCCCACCGCGTAGCACACGGTCACACTGGGGCAGGCCATGCTGGTCAGGAGCGCTGTTGTATGGCTTGTGCGGGCGCCCCACGCGCCGCTGGCCGCTGCTTTAGTGGCGACGATTGTGCCCATCCCCCCCACCGCGTAGCACACGGTAGCGCTGGGGCAAGCCACGCTGGAGAGTTGCTTTGTGGTGGGGCTGCTCCGCGTCGTCCACGACCCCGCCCCGCTCATCATCAGGATGGTGCCGGTCAGGCCCACCGCGTAGCACACCCCTCCGGGGGCGCAGGCAATGCCCCGCAGCCCAGCCGTGTTAGGGTTGTGCTGCGTTGTCCATGCCGTGGCCGTGGCCGCATCGGCCCGGCCGGTTGGTTGCCCCGCCGATCCTGGCCCCGCCGCCAGAGCCAGGGTTAATAAGGTTGCCAATCTGAGTATCACCTGCCGGTTCCTGCTCACCATATCCAGGTCCTTCCTTTGCACACGTCTCACTATCTTTTCTTGGTATCCCCGTGTCATCGCCTGATTGTCTGCCCCAGCCGCGTCCCCGATGGCTGAGTGGGCCGTGCGCCTACCAGGCCCTCGTCCTCCGCTGTAGCGGATCATCCCGCGCCTTCTGGCCGCCGGCTCAGCGCGGCTGGCCACCAGTTCCATCGCCCGAGCAACACGACGACCGATGGCACCAGCAGGGTCCGTACCAGGAACGTATCCAGCAACACACCCACGGCGATGCCGATTCCGAACTGACGCACCTGGTCCGATGCGCCGGTCACCCCGGCAGCGCCAAACGTGGCCGCCAGGATCAGGCCCGCCGAGGTCACCGTGGTGCCCGTCGCGGTGATCGCCCGCGTCACCGCCTGGGTCAGTGGCAGGGTCTGCGCCTCCTCGCGGATCCGGCTCATCACCAGGATGTTGTAGTCTTCGCCGAGGGCCAGCAAGAACACGAACATCAGGAACGGCAGCACAAAGTTCAGTCCATCGGCGTGTCCTATGCCCCTGAAGATAACCACTGCCACGCCCAGCGCGGCGAAGTATGACAGCGCCACCGAAATGACCAGGTACACCGGCGCGACCAGACTGCGCATCACCACGGCCAGCAGCAGGGCGATCAATATAAGTACGACCGGCAGGATGCGCGCTAGGTCGGCGTTTGAAATATCGCTGACATCCCGCGCCAATGCCGCTTGCCCGGCTACCCCGCTGTCTGTCGCCCCTACCGCCTGGGCCACCTGAGCCACCGCCCGCCGGATCGCCGGCACCGCGGCGACGGCGGCGCCCTGCTGAGGATTGCCCGCCCGCAACGCCGCGTAGAACTGCAGTGTGCGTCCATCCGGGCTGACAAACTGGGCCAGCGACCGGTATGCGTTGTACAGGTAGGTCGTGGTCACGTTCAGCCCCGCCGGCGGGATAGGTGAGACCCGCGCCGGTGGACCCAATAGCTTGTAGCCCTGCTGGATCTGCGCTATGCTCGCCGCTGTGCCGTTGGGGTTGAGCATGCCGTAGACCGCGCTGAACACCCCCGCCCTGGCTAGCCGCCGTTGCGCCTGCTCCACGACGCCCAGGTTATCCCACACCGATATGGGCAAGCGGAGCAGCACGTTTGTGGGGTACACCACGGCGATGGGGAAATGGGCTGTCAGCACCGCCGCCCCCGCCGCCGAGTCGCTGCCCGCCGGGCCGGTCACCGACCCGCTGAAACCCGATGGCGTATAGGCCAGCGCCGCCGCCGCCAACGCGCCGAACAGCAGCATGCCCAGAGCCAGGGTGGCCGCCGGTCGGCGCACCACCTGGCCCGCGATGCGCCCCCACACTCCCGGCTGCTCCGGCCCCGCCCGCACATCTACCGGCCAGAACACCGCCCGCCCCAACACGGCCAGCAGCGCCGGCAACAGCGTCAACGCCGCCAGCAGCATCAGGGCCACGCCGATGGCCAGCCCCGGCCCCAACCCATGATAGGTGCCAAATCCGGCTAGCAACAGGCACAGCAGCGCGCAGATCACCGTGCCCGCCGAGAAGGTGATCGCCTCGCCCACCTTCTCCATCGCCCGCACAATCGCTTCGTGCGGCGTGTGGCCGCGGCGTAGCTCCTCGCGCACCCGCAAGATCAGGAACAGTCCATAGTCGGTCCCTGCCCCCAGCACCAGCACGGTCAAGATGATCTGGGTCACGTCAGTCACCTGCACCCCCGCCCTGGCTGCCTGGGCCACTACTGGCCCCGATAGGGTCAACACCAGCACCGCCGGCAGCAGCGTGACCAGGGGAGCTAATAGCGCCCGAAACACGATCAACAGCGTCAGCAAGATCGCCGCGTCGGAGACGACCTGCGTGGCCCGCAACGCCGCGTCGTTCGCGCTCTGCGTATCTACTGTTGTGGCTATCGGTCCGGTCAGGTGCAGCGCTAGCCCCGCCGGTAGCCGTCGGGCCGCCATAGCGGCCCGGACAGTCTCCACCACACCCGTCCGCGCCGTCCTGCTGGCCAGGGGCTCCACGGCCACCAGCGCCTTTTGCACGCGCCGGTCGCTGGAGAACCCCTGGTCGCGTACCGCACCGACATGCGCCACCTTCCGGATGGCTGCCTCGACGGCCGCGATAGCTTGCTGGTCGGCCGGAGTCAGTTGCCCCTCGGGTCGCACCGCTACCAGTGTGGCCAGTAGGTTCTTGGCCGGCTGGAACGGCGCGGCCAAGTCAACCGCGTGCAGGATCGGCGCTGTGCTGGGCAGCAGCGACGCCAGGTTCGTGTTCACCACGCTGGCCAGTGAGGGCAAGGCGCGCACGCTCACCGCCGTACACACCAGCCAGGCGGCGATCACCAGGTAGCGATACCGCACCGCCAGGCGGCCTATCAATGCCATCACACCATCCTTGAACTACGAACTACTCGTCGGCGTGTCCGAACACCAGACGCCCAGATGTGCGCACCGCGCGGGTGTACAGCGCCCGCGCCGCCTCCAGCATACACCACACTCTCGCTATGATGGGCTGTAGCGCCCCTGGCGATAGGCTCGCGGAACTGCGCGCGAGAGCGGCGCTGGCGTTTGACGATCGGCCCCTCTCGTGCTATGCTTGCGCCAATCCTAGTTGCCACGGTCCCTGCTCCTCCTCCAGCTGCCCGGCGTTGTGCGGGGCGCCGTGGCGGTGCTGGCTAGTATTCCGGCATGTGTGGCGTTGCCTGGTCCCTCTCCAGGGCGGCGGAGGGCTACTGGAGCACGCGGCCTGCCATCCAGGAGGACTGATGCGTAGAAATGATCTGGTTATCCGCATGGCCGGCGAGAGCGGTGAAGGCGTGGTCAGTACCGGCGATTTGGTGACGCAGGCCGCCGCCCGCGCCGGCTTCCGCGTCCTGACCTTCAAAACGTATCCCGCCGAGATCAAGGGCGGCCATGTGATCTATCAGTTGCGGCTTTCCGATGGCGAGCTGACCTCTCAGGGTGATGCGGTTGATATCCTGCTGGCCTTCAACCAGGAGGCCTACGATACCAGCTATAGCTTGCTGCGCGACGGTGGCCTGCTGATCTACGATTCGGCTGCCTGCACGCCGCCGCCCGACCACCGCTGCCGGCACAGGGCGGTGCCGCTGACTGAGATCGCCAAAACGCAGCTCAGATTCGAGCTGGGCAAGAACGTGGTCGCCGTCGGCGTGGTGGCCGCCATGTTCGGTCTGGATGTCGAGGTGATCCAGCGTCTGCTTCAGGAGAAGTTTTCGCGTAAGGGCGAGGAGGTGCTGAACAAGAACTTGTGCGCCCTCCAGGCCGGCATTGACTACGTGGAGGCCCATATCGCCGACCGCCAGGAGTTCCTCCTTGAGGCCGGTGCGCCGATCCCCGGCGTGATGGTCGTCTCGGGCAATCAGGCCCTCTCCCTGGGGGCTATCGCCGCCGGCCTGCAAAACTTCTTCGGCTACCCGATCACCCCGGCCAGCGATATCATGGAGTTCCTGGCTACGGAGTTGCCCAGGACCGGCGGCATGGTGCTGCAGGCTGAGGATGAGATCGCCTCCATTGGCATGGTGCTGGGGGCCTCCTATGCGGGCAAGAAAGCGATGACCTCCTCCGCTGGGCCCGGCATCAGCCTGATGGTGGAGATGCTCGGCCTGGCCGCCATGGCCGAACTACCCTGCGTGATCGTGGACGTGCAGCGCGCCGGCCCTTCCACCGGCATGCCCACCAAGCACGAGCAGGGCGACCTCAATCTGGTCGTATTCGGCGGCCACGGCGAGGTGCAGCGCATCGTCATTGCCCCCACCAGCGTGGCCGATTGCTTCTACCAGGCGGTCAACGCGATCAACCTGTCCGAGCGCTACCAGGTCCCGGTCATCCTGCTGTCGGACACCATCCTGGCCACGCGCACTGAGAGCATTGCCCGCCCCGACCTGGAGGGCCTGCAGATCTGGGAGCGCGACCGCTTTGTGCCCGACGAGGCCGCGCCCACCGGCAGCGATGGCTACATGCGCTACCAATCCACCGCCAACGGCGTCTCCCCCATGAGTATCCCCGGCCAGGAGGGTGGCGGCTACGTGTCCACCGGCCTGGAGCACAACGAGTATGGCCGCCCTCGCTACGATCCCCTCACCCATAGCCGGATGACTGAGAAGCGCTTCCGCAAAATGGAGGTCTGTGTCGAGGACGCCCCCGCCGCCGACTTTTACGGCCCCCCCGGCGCCGACGTGGGTGTGATCACCTGGGGCTCCACCTTTGGCACGGCCCTGGAGGCGGTCAAGTTGGCCAATAGCCGCGGTATGGCCGTGGCCTGCCTGGCCCCCAAGATGTTGTGGCCCCTGCCCGACTGGCAGATCGAGCCGTTCCTGGCCGGCAAGCGCCTGATCATCGTGCCCGAGGTCAACTACAGCGGTCAGTTTGCCGCGCTATTGCAGGCGCGCTACGCGGTGCGCGTGCAGAAGGTCAACACCTATGGCGGCGTGCCCTTCCAGGCCGCCCAGATCCTGACGGCCATTGAGAAAGTCTATGGGGAGGTCCTGCAGCATGCCTGAGAACGCCGCCATCACCGTTGAGCCGCCCAAGCAGTACGAGTATAAGAGCGATGTCAAGCCCACCTGGTGCCCCGGCTGCGGCGACTTCGGCGTGCTCAACTCGGTGTATGCTGCCCTGCGCGCCAAGGGCTACCACCCCAAGGATGTGGTCTCCGTCTCCGGTATCGGCTGCTCCAGCCGCCTGCCCTTCTTCGTCACCAGCTACGGCTTCCATGGGCTGCACGGCCGGGCCATGCCCATCGCCACCGGCCTCAAGGCGGCTAACCCCAACCTGACCGTGCTGGCCTTTGGCGGCGACGGCGACGCCTTCGCCATCGGCGGCGACCACTTCATGCATGCCTGTCGTCGCAACGTGGACATCACCTACGTGGTGATGGATAACGCCACCTATGGCCTGACCAAAGGTCAGGCTTCCCCCACCAGCAGGGCTGGCTACGTGACCAAGACGACCCCCCTGGGCAGCGCCGAGCAGCCGATCAATCCGCTGGCCCTGGCCCTGGTCTGCGGCGCGTCCTACGTGGCCCAGGGTTTCTCGGCCCGGCCTAAGGACCTCACCGACCTGATTATCAAGGGCATTGAGCATCGGGGCTTCTCGTTCATTGAGGCTTTTAGCCCCTGCCCTACCTTCAACAAAGTTGATACCTTCACCTACTACAAGGACGCCATCGTGGACGTGCCCGCCGACCACGACCCCGCTGATCTGGGGGCCGCGCTGCGCCTGGCTACCTCGACCGACATCATCCCCACTGGCCTGATCTACCAGCGGCCCACCCCCGTCTTTGGGGCCGCCCACCGCCAGCAACTCGCCACCGGCGTCCAGAGCCCACAGGAGGTGCTGGGCCGCCTGTTCAAGCGCTTCAGCTAATGCTGGACCGCTGCTAATCACCGCGTCGCGGTTGGATTGCCTGCTTCTATAGCGTCGTGAGAGGGAGAGCTAGCTCTATGCCCATGTTAGGCGCCCCCGCCCCTGGGGCGCTGCCCCTTCCATGATCGCGCCCGCCCCGGCCCCCGTTGGAGTGGCCGTGCTGGGCGCCGGGCGCATCGGGGCCCGCCACGCCGCTAACCTGGGCCGTTGGATCCCCGGCGCCATCCTGGTTGGCGTGGCCGACCCTGATACAACCGCCGGCCAGCGCGCCGTGGACGCCGCCGGGGCCGGTCGGGCCGTGACCCATTATGCCGATCTGCTGGCCGATGCGCGGGTGCAGGCCGTCGTCGTGGCCACGCCCACCGATACCCACGCCCAGGTGATGGCCGATGCCGCCCATGCCGGCAAACATATCTTCTGTGAAAAACCAATTGCCCTGACCATTGAGGCTACCGAGGCGGCGATAGCCGCCGTGCGCAGCGGCGGTGTGCTGCTGCAGATTGGCTTCAACCGCCGCTTTGATCCACCGTTTGCCCACGCCCGCCAGGCGATCGCCCGCGGCGACATCGGCGAGCCGTGGATGGTCAAGCTGGTCGGGCGCGACCCCCGCATCGCTCCGCTCTCCTATCTCAAGGGTAGCGGCGGCCAGTTCAAGGACCAGGCCATCCATGAGTTCGACGCGGCGCCCTGGCTGATCGGCCAGGATGTGGTCGAGGTTTTCGCCATGGGCGCCGTGCTTGTTGATCCCCAGGTTGCCGGGATCGGCGACGTGGATACCGCCCTGACCACCCTTCGCTTCGCCAATGGGGCTCTGGGCGTGGTGGATAGCTGCCGGCAGGCGGTGTATGGGTACGATGTGCGTGGGGAGGTCCATGGTTCCCAGGGTAAGCTGATCATCGGCTACGAAGGCCGCACCGCCGTTACCCTGTTGCAGCCAAACGCGGTCAGCCACGACCACGTGGACTGGTTTCTGGATCGCTTCGCCGACGCCTACCGTGATGAGCTGACCCATTTTGTGGGCTGCGTGCGCACCGGCGCGCCGCCCAGCGTTGGCGGCGCCGATGGCCTGCGTGCCCTGCGCGTCGCCGTTGCCGCCGGGCTCTCGCTGCGGGAGCGCCGCGCCGTGCGGCTGGAGGAGGTAACCAGTGGCTAGGGCGACTCTATTGGTGCGCGGCGGCGCCAGCGATGATGGCATGGTGGTGGCGATTACCCCCCAGAGCGCCGGCTGGGCCTACATCGGCTTCCAGGCCGTGCGCCTGCGCCCTGGAGAGACCTTCCAGGGCCACACCGGGGCCGATGAGGTGTGCCTGGTGGTCATCGCCGGCACGCTGGCCGTCTCGACCGACAGCGGCTCGTGGCCGCGCGTCGGCGACCGGCCCGACCCCTTCTCCGGCAAGCCCTCCGCCGTCTACCTGCCCGCCGGCGTGGCCTACGAACTGCGCGCCGAGACGGCGGCCGAGGTGGGCATCTGCGCTGCCCCCGCCCGCGACCGCTATCCCGCCCGCTTGATTGCGCCGGAGGACGTACACGAGCATACCCGTGGCGCCGGCCAGGCAACCCGGCGCATCCACAACATCCTGATGGAGGATGCCCCGGCGGGGTCGTTGCTGATCACCGAGGTGCAGAGTCCCGCCGGCAACTGGTCCAGCTATCCCCCCCACAAGCACGATGTGGACAACTTGCCCGCTGAGTCTCAGCTTGAGGAGAGCTACTACTATCGCGTCTCCCCCGCCCAGGGCTTCGCTTTTCAACGCGTCTATACCGCCGATGGCGACCTCGATGAAACCGTCACGGCTCACGATGGCGACCTTGTGCTGGTGCCCCGGGGCTACCACGTGGTCGCCGCCGCCGCCCAGTACCAGGTCTATTACCTCAACGTGCTGGCCGGACCGCGCCGCGCCTTGCGCATGTCCTTCGACCCCCACCATGAGTGGATCATGCAAGGCTGGGCGTGGTGAGCTTGGTTGGCCGTGCCTTCCTCCGCGTCGCCGCCGTGGGCGTGGGTCGCCTGGGCCTCCTGCACGCCCAGAACCTGGCCCGCCGCGTCCCCAGCGTCCAGCTTGCCGTTGTTGTGGATGCCGACGAGGCCGCCGCCCGCCGCGCCGGCGCCCTATGCGGCGTCCCCCACACCACCGACTACGCCGCCGTACTGGCCGACCCCAGCATCACCGCCGTGGAGATCTGCACGGCCAGCGATAGCCACGCCGACATGATCGTGGCCGCCGCGCGGGCCGGCAAGCACATTTTCTGTGAGAAGCCTATCGCCCTGACCCTGTCCGACGCCGACCGCGCCATTGCCGCCGTGGACAAGGCTGGCGTGTTGCTGCAGATCGGCTTTATGCGCCGCTACGACGAGGCCTACCAGGAGGCCCAGCGACTGATCGAGGCGGGCAGCATTGGACGCCCCCTCACCTTCCGCTCGGCCTCTCTGGATAGCGGCATCTCATCCTCCCGTGAGTTCCTGGAGAGTTGCGGCGGCATCTTTCTTGATGTCTCAATCCACGACTTTGACCTGGCCCGCTGGCTGATGGCCGACGAGGTGACCGAGGTCTACGCCGTGGGCAGCGTGGCTGTCCATCAGGCGCTGCGTGAGGTAGGCGACGTGGACAACGCGGTGGCTACCCTGCGCTTTGCCCGCGGCGGTATCGGCACGGTCAGCGTCAGCCACACCGCCGTCTACGGCTACGATATCGCCACGGAGGTGCTAGGCGACGCGGGCGCCGTACGCGCCGGTGAACTGCGCGGCACCGACATGTGGCGCTACGACGGCCAGGGCCGCGTGAGCCACGACACGATCAGCGACTTCCCCCAGCGCTTCGGGCAGGCCTACCTACGCGAGCTGACCGACTTCGTGGCCTGTGTCGGCGAGGGCCGCCGCCCTCTCGTCGGTGGCCCTGACGCCCGCGCTGCCCTGGCTATCGCCCTGGCCGCCCGTCAGTCTCTGCGGCAGCGCCGCCCGATCACCCTGGAACCTGCCATGTCAGGGGACCTACCATCCCCGTAGCGCAGTCAGCTTTGTGGCCCCGCCGCCGGGGCTGGCCCCGGCGGCGGGGGCGCCCTGTAAAGAAAGGTGAGCACAGTATGCATGTCGGTACAGCGTCGGTTAGCTGGGGCTACGATCCGCTCTATACCTGGACCTCGCCGCCCCCATTCGAGCAGCTGCTCGATGAGATCGCCGCCAGCGGCTACGAGGGCACTGAGATCAGCTACCACTTCCCCATGGACGTGGCCAGCCTGCGCGCCGATCTGGCCAGGCGCAACCTGCACGCCGCCGCTACCTTCCACGAGGTTCAGCTGCTCGACCCCGCTCGCCACGATGAGGAAATCACCCGCATGCTGCCCGTAGCTGGGCGCCTGCAAGAGCTGGGCTGCGACATCTTGATCCTCTCTGACACCACCTCGCCCCGGCGGCTGGCCGTGGCCGGGCGCGTCGCCCCCGATGGCAGCGATGGCCTCGACGACGGCCAGTGGCAGGCGCTCGCGTTGGGCCTCAACCGCATGGGTGAAGCTCTGCGTGGGCGCGGCATGCGCGCCGTCGTCCATCCCCATGTGGGCACCTATATCGAGACCCGCGCCGAAATTGACCGCCTGTGCGCCCTCACCGACCCTGCCGTGATTGGCCTCTGCCCGGACACCGGCCATCTGGCCTACGCTGGCGTGGACCCCGAGAGCGTCTTTGTGGACTACGCGGCCCGCGTATGGTATGTCCACCTCAAGGATGTGAATGCAGCTAAGCTGGAAGCGGTGCGCGCTCAGCGGCTCGATTTCGCCGCCGGCGTGCGGTTTGGTCTCTTTGTGCCCCTCGGCCAGGGTATGGTCAACATGGACCGCATCTTCGACGCGCTGCGTGGCTCAGGTTATGACGGGTGGATCATCGCCGAGCAGGACGCCCCCGCTGAGCCGCTCGCCGCGGCAAAGGCCAGCCGCGCTTTCCTGCGCGATCGCTACGGCCTCTAGCTGAGCCGCCGATCGTGATTGCCATAATTGCACCTTTCTTCCTGCTGCTGCTGGTCGTCTTTGGTTTTGTCGTCGTGCTGGCCCTAGGCAGCCTGTTAGCTCACCTGTTCGCCGTCACCGTCTTTGAGGCGGCTCTTGCCCTGCTTGCGGTCATCCTCATCGTCTCCCTGTGGCTCCAGACTAACGCGCCTGCTCCGCTTGAGCAGGCTGATGATGAGGAAACGGAGCCCACGATCATCTTTAGCTCTCTGCCATATCCGCCTCGCCGTGCTCCTCGGCGGCGTAAACGCTGATCTATGTGTCCACTCCTGTACCCTTGATCAAGACAGAGCACACGTCCTGACCTTCTCCGGTGGGCCTTGTGTCGTCAACCCTTCTATGCCTCCTTCTGGGTGTCACCCAACCCTTGTGTGTGCCTTTGCCAACGACGAACAGCGTGAACCATCTGGCCTTCTCACAGACCTGGCCCAGCGCGATCAGGCTGTTGGTCATGTCCCGCGGTCACGCCCAACGCAGGGCTCCTCCTTGCCAAAGGTGTACGGCTCCTCAGCGCATAGCTGACCCCGAGCCAGCACCGGTCCCACGAATGATGGCGAGGGGAATGGCTCCCCTCCCGATGGCGTCGGTAACTGGCCCGCCGCAAAGGGCAGCACCCCGTCGCCCGAGATGAAAAATACAAGGGTGGCCACGACCAGCCAGCGCAGCCGTAGACCCTCGTAGTAGGCCACGGTGGGTAGCGCGCGCCCACAGGATGTATTGCGGGCTGAATACCTTGTTGGTCACCAGTGTCACTATCAGCAGGAGCAGCACGCCCTCCACCAAGCCGTCGCGCCTGCGCGCCAACAGGTAGCCGGCGCCTAGCCCCACGACGAACAGCCCGGCGAACAGTGTAGAGTAGATGCCCTCCAGAGGCCCCACCATGTTGTTTGACCCGTAGCTGAACACCAATCGTGCGCCACCGGGTATCCACGAGCTGGTCGTCCAGAGCAACATGCCGGCCAGCGACTCGACGTGCAGGGGACGCTGAGCGGCGTAGCGCAACGGCTCCAGTGCCCCTTCGGGCGAGGCGATCAGCGCGGGCAACAGACCTAGCAGCAGCAAGCTGGCTCCGAGCAGCAGGCAATCGAGGCGCCAGGACCGGTAGCGCCGTCGCCAGGTCAGCACGAACACGGGGCCAGGAGCAGGGCAAAGCCTTTTAGCAGCGTGCTCACGGCCAGCGCTACCGTCGCCGCGCGTGGCCGCGCCTGCTCGGCCAGGATGATCGCTAGCAGAATGCATAGTCTCGGGGCCAGATCGTAGCGGATCAACAGGAACTGCCAGCCGGCCAACCCGTGATGTATTGGGCATGGTCCACGGCGGGCAGCGGCGCGGCCACCGGGTCCTCTAGCAGCGCGCGGTCAAAAGGCACGCTCCAGATCAGGGTGCTGAGGCCGATCATCGCCAGCACATAGGGCCGCCCCAGAGCGGTAAACGTTTCAGCAGGGCATCGTCCGGCCGCGGCGGTACACAGCAGGAGCGGTGGCACGAGTTGGGCCAGGTAGCGCGGCGGGAAGAAGGCGCCCGCGCTGACTACCAACAGCCCACCGGCCAGCACAACCCACCAGGCCAGATACCGTACGGGGCCCCCGGCGTAGAGCAGCGCCCAGGCCAGGCTGATCGCCGTGCCCACCGCCAGGGGCGGAGTTATAGCGTGAGCAGCGTCCCCGCGCCGGCCAGCACGGAGAGCAGCCGCGCGGCCACCACGGGGTCCAGCGGCAGCCCTAGCAGGATGGCCAGCAGCCAGGGAAACAGGGGCGGCACGCCATCGTGCAGCGAGACGAACAGGCCATTCCATTGCCGGGCGCCCACGTAAGACCGCACCAGCAAGGCGTCCCAGGCGTAGTCCGACTCGTCGTCAAAGGTTGGCAGGATAGCCAGGTGAGGCAGGCGCAACGCAGCGTACAGCGTCAGCAGCACACCCACGATCAGGAGCTGACGCGCCCGTGGGGAGCCCGGAAAGCGGCGCTCCTGCTCTTGCCTGGGCGCCCTGTGCCGGGCATCAAGCCGGCGTGGCGTGGTGCTGCCTCTGGTGCAGGTGGACCAGGAGGACGGCCATGTCGGCGGGGGTCACGCCGCTGAGCCGGCCCGCCTGGCCCACCGTCGCCGGCCTGAAGTGGGTTAGCTTCTCCCGTGCTTCGGTGCGCAGTCCGCGCAGCATCGTGTAGTCCAGGTCGGTGGGCAAGTTCATGTGCTCCTGGCGGGCAGCCCGCTCGATCTCCGCCTGCTGTTGCTCGATGTAGCCCTGGTACTTCACCTCAGCCTCCACCTCAGCGGCAACCTCCGCGTCGTCAGCCCAGGAGCCTGGCGGGCCGTTGCGTGGGGCCAATGCGGCCACCGCCGTGGCCGCGTCAAGCTCTGGCCGGCGCAACAGCTCCTCGCCGCTGACCACCTGGCCCAGCGGCGGCAGGCCCAGACTGGCCAGATGAGCGCGTGTTGCCTCGCTCGGGGTGAGCGCGGCCCCCCTCAGCCAGTCGCGTCCGGTGGCGATGCCCACGCGCTTTGTCTCCACCTGCTCGTAGCGGTCGCGCGGGATCAACCCCACGTCGTAGCCGATCGGCGTCAGCCGCAGGTCGGCGGTCTCCTGGCGCAACAGCAGGCGATACTCGGCCCGCGACGTGTGCATGCGGTATGGTTCGCGGTGGTCCTTTGTGACCAGATCGTCAATCAGCACCCCCATATAGGCCTGCTCACGGCCCAGGGCCAGCGGCGGTAGGTTGCGCGCGTGCCGCGCGGCGTTGATGCCCGCTATCAATCCCTGCGCTGCCGCCTCTTCATAGCCCGAGGTGCCGTTGATCTGCCCCGCCGTGTAGACCCCACCGATCACCTTGCTCTCTAGGCTGGCCTTCATCTGGTAAGGCGGCGCGTAGTCATACTCCACGGCGTAGCCAGGCCGCACGATCTCGCACTCCCGCAACGCCGGGATGGCGCGCAGCATGGCTAGCTGCACATCTTCCGGCAGGCTCGTATTGGCCCCCTGCACGTACACCTCGCGGGTCTTCCAGCCCTCTGGCTCCAGGAAGAGCTGGTGGCTCTCCTTCTCGGCGAAGCGCACGATTTTATCCTCGATAGAGGGGCAGTAGCGCGGGCCAATGCCCTCAATCAGCCCTGTGAACATCGGCGCACGGTGCAGATTGGCCCTGATAATTGCGTGTGTCTCCGCTGTCGTATGGATGAGGTGACAGGGCAGCTGCTTCTTCCAGGGCTGACCAGGCCGCTGCTCTCCGGCGGCGAACTCCCGCCGCCCCCACGCGCTGAAGAACAGCGGCGTGGCGCTGCCCGGCTGCTCTGCCGCCAGGCTATAGTCAACCGTGCGGTTATCAATGCGTGGGGGCGTGCCCGTTTTGTGCCGCCCCAACTCGAACCCCAGCGTGCGCAAGCTGGTGGAGAGGCCCACGGCGGCGAACTCGGTGGCCCGCCCCGCCGCGTAGGTGTGGTCACCCATGATGATCCGCCCGTTGAGCGATGTGCCCGTACACAGCACCATGGCCGGCGCACGGTACTCCGCGCCCGTGTTGGTGCGCAGACCGCGCACGTGTGGGGCACCGCTGGCCCCTTCCACGAGCAACTCCTCCACAATGCCTTGCTTGATGTGTAGGCCGGGTGTCTCCTCCAAAACCTCCTTCATCGTTTCGTTATACAGATGCTTATCGCTCTGCGCCCGCAGGGCCTGCACCGCTGGCCCCTTGCCTGTGTTGAGCATGCGGATCTGGATGCTGGTGCGGTCCGTGTTGCGGCCCATCTCGCCGCCCAGCGCGTCAATCTCGCACACCAGGTGCCCCTTAGCTGGCCCACCAATCGAGGGGTTACAGGGCATCAGGGCCACGTTGTCTAGGTTGAGCGTAAGCAGCAGAGTGCGCGCTCCCAGCCGCGCCGCGGCCAGGGCCGCCTCACATCCCGCGTGCCCCGCGCCCACGATAATCACATCGTAGTCGGCCACCAGGCGTGCCGTGTCCATCGCTTCCCGCCTCGCCCTCTCTCCCGCTCGACCTTGCTCATGGTCAGAGCGCCGCCAATTCGCACGTTCTCACTGGCAAGCTACTTGGGCACTCCTGCTCCGTCCGCCGCCCTGTACCCGGTCGGTCGCCCTGCCAGGCTTACATGTGCCCTTATCGTAGCACGGGGGTCTCTTTGCGCAAAGACGCTACCGGCCGGCCAGGAGCGCGGCGCGGCGGCGTCAGTCGCTCAGCTGGCCAGCCCCTTTGCCGCGAGTTCCCGCCGGGCCTGATCCACCAGGTCGGTCGGCGTTTCGCTTTGCAGCCAGGTTACCAGATCGGTCAGGCCTTCCCGCAGGGTGGTGGTTGGCTGGTAGCCCAGGGCCTCCCGCGCCGCCGAGATGTCGGCGTAGCAATGGCGGATATCGCCAGCCCTGAATGTATATTGCACCTCTGGCTCGATCGCCGTGCCCAGCGCCTCATTGAGCGCGGCTACCAACTCTAGCAGGCTGGTGGGGCGGCCCGTCCCGATGTTCAGGGCCACATCGCTCTGGGCGTCAGGCGCGAGTGCGCGCACGTTGGCGGCCACGATGTCGCGCACATGGGTAAAGTCGCGGGTCTGCCGCCCATCCTCGTAGATCACTGGGGGCCGCCCGTTGAGCAGGCGTGACGAGAAGATGGCCACGGCGCCTGTGTAGGGGTTGGACAGCGCCTGGCGTTGGCCGTAGGTGTTGAAGTAGCGCAGGGCTACGGTGGGGATGCCGTAGGCCCGGCCAACGCAGAGGCACATCTCCTCCTGGTCACGCTTATTCACGGCGTACACCGATGTGGGCCGCAGCGGCTTTGCCTCAGGTGTCGGTATGGCCTCCAGCGTCGCGCCGCACCGTGGGCAGTGCATCTCCCAATCGTGCGCGGTGAGTTGGCTTGTTGGACGCAGGGCCACGTCTTGCGGGCCGTGCAGGGGGCAGCGGTACGTGCCCTCGCCGTAGATGGACATGGAGGAGGCCACAACCAGCCGCTCCACCGTGTGCTTCTCGTTGGCCAACACGTCGAGCAGGACGGCCGTGCCGCCCACGTTGATCTCAGTGTAGCGCGTGATCTCATACATGGATTGGCCCACGCCCACCGCTGCTGCCTGGTGTGACACGGCGGTGACGCCATCAAGGCACCGGCGGACCATGTCGCGGTCGCGCACATCGCCTACGATCAACTCCGCGTCGCCGGTTAGGTAAGGCGGCCGTTCCCCTGACGAGCCATGGACCTGGGGGGTTAGGTTGTCCAGGATACGTACCTCATCTCCCTGGGCTAACAGCGCATCCACCAGGTGCGAACCGATAAACCCTGCTCCGCCCGTCACCAATACCCGTCGCGCCATGGCTACACTCTCCTACAATACATAACGTTATTGAGAGCGGCAGTCCAGCGGTGATGCCGCTCTCACCGCTTCCGCATCACCGGCTCACGCTGTCCGCGGTATAGACCGATCAGTGACGCTGTTGTGTCCGCCCCTTTGCCCTATGGTAGCCTATTGGGCGATGCCTTCCGAGGTATCGCCCTGACGCAAGCCATCACTATAAAGGCTCTGCTCAGCCACGAACGGCGTGCCGTCGAGTGAACGGAGCGCGACGCTGTGGGGGCCTGGCTTGAGGCCTGGCGCCGCGTGGGCTGTGTTGACGGTCAGGCGTCCCCAGGAGGGTACGGTAAAACGCGTTGAGACGACAGTCCCATCAGCCTGGTAGAAAGTTGCTTCTACGCGCGCCGCCGTGGCCCCCAGGTTCTGCAAGGCCAGGAACTCGGTATAGCCCTGGCCGCTCCTGCCCTCGGGAAACAGCCACCGTGGTGAGCCGCCATTGCGGCCCACCACGGTGCTGCCGCCCACCCGCGCTGAGGTGAGCGGACCAAAGTAGAGCGATCGTTCCGCTACAATGGGGATGGTGCTGGTCATCACCGTGGCTACCTCGCCTGCCCGCGCCAGGGCGGCTACGCCAATGGTTATCCGGCTCAGTGGGGCAACGGCTACCGTGGTCGTACCCAGCGGCGTGCCGTTTGGGTTAGCGAAGCTGGTGGTGACCGTCGCCGTGAGATGGTCACTGGGGTTGAGCACGCTCAGATAGGTCTGGAAGCCGTTGGCCGTGGACCCTTCGGCGAATAGCCACAGCGCTGATGGCTGGGTCGCACCGGCCCGTGTGGTCAAGCCATAGCCCTGTGGCCCAAACTCCTCAGCCCTTGTGACCACGATAGGCTGGCTTGCCTCCACAATCGCGCTGGCCGCCTGGTTTGGTAGGTAGTCCGCCACGGTGATTGCTGTAGTGGACAGCGGCGCAACAGTGAGGGTGAGGGTCTTGGGGGTGTGGCCACTGAGTGGCAATAGGCGCACCCTCACCCGGGCCGTGCCGACCGTAGGGTTGAGCATAAAGATTGTCTCCTTGAAGTGTTGCCCCGTGTAGCCCTCCGCCAGATACCATGCGCGGTGTGGCGCGTTCGTACCCGCCATCATGGCAAAGTCGCGCCCAGGGCGTAGCAGGGTCAAGGCGGCGCCGATAGTTTGATCAGCCGTCACCTTTAGGCCCACTGCGTGGCCGGCGCCGACAGCGGCAGTGACCGTCGAGCGGCTGCGCGGGCGTAGTGACAGAGTGGTGGTCATCGGCGCTGCCTTTCCGGCCAGGAAGTACGTCACCTCCGCGTGGGCTGCTTGCTCATGCGTATTGACTAACGCCAGTTGCACGGTTTGGCTTGCTGGATCAGCGCCGGCGAAGTACCAGGTTGAGGCGGTAGCCAGAGTTACGGTGAGATCCGCTGCTGTGATGGTCCTGCTGCGTCGCCCCACTGCCGTGATCGCGTTGAGGCCACCAAACGCGTCGTCGGGCACGGTCAACCGGGTAGTAAAGGTGCCGGACGCATCGGCTATCACATTCGAGCCAGGGGCCTGCACCCCATTCAGGGCCACTGTCACCCCTTCCGATGGCGCAAAGCCGCTGCCATCCAGGGTCAGTTGCGAGCCCACTGCTGCTCGCGGCGCGCTTACCCACAGCCGCGGGCCGCCGGCGATCACGGCTAGTGGCGCCTGGGTTGTGTTGCTGTCCATGGAGCTCCGCGCGGTGATCAGGTACCCTCCCGGTGTCGTTGTGAATGGCAACGTCCATGTCAGGGTGAACGCTCCACCGGCATCAGCGACGGCCACCTGTATCGGCAGGGCCGCAAGGAGAAGTGTCACCCGATCATGAGGCACAAACCCCATGCCCTGAATAGTCACGGTGGCGCCTGCCTCCACGGCTATCGGATCAACGCCGAGGCGTGGTCCCGGAGTCTGAGTAGGGGTGAGTGGAGTCCCCCCAACGGTCAGGGTAACCGAGGCTGTACGCTTGCTTGTCAGGCCATAGGCCACGGTCCAGTGGCCGCCGCTCGAGGCCAGGCCGGGGATGGTCAGAGGTAGGTTGCGGAAGCTGCCCACGGCGTCGGCGGACCCGATGGCCATGGCCTGCCCGGTGTCGAAGAAAACCGCTACAGGCTCTCCCGGCGCAAAACCACTGCCTGATAGGCGTACGAGCCCGCCGGGCGGGGCCAGCAGCGGCAACGCGGACAGTGTGGAAGCTGGCGCGGCAGGGATGAGTGTGAACGGCTGCACCGCCAGGGCGCCGCTGGTCGCCCCATAGGCAAAGATCAGCACGATATCTAACGGCTGACCAGGCCCGAGCACCAGTGTTGCCGAGAAGTGACCAGCGGCGTCGGCCTGGACATCAAGCGCGCCCTGACCGTGCGCCCAGCGGATCCGCACCACCTCCAGCGCGCCAAAGCCGCTGCCGCTCACGCTGACCACCGCCCCAGACGCGGCGGCGGGTGGGTTGATAAAGAGTGTTGGCTTGCCGCTAGCAATGGTCGAGAAAGGCCAGGGTTGCCCCTGGACACGACGCACTTCCAGGGGCGGCCCGGTTGCCAGGCTGGCTAGCGCGTCGGTTGAAACGGAGGTAACACTGTTTTGGGCCACGCCTAACGCCGCCAGCGTGGCCGGCGTGGCGACCAGATGTTTAACCCCAGCGTAGGTCAGATAGACCTTGCCCGATGTCTGATCCATCGCGAAGGTCCCATCGTCCACTTGGGCCTGCGTGCGGGCCTGGGTTCCATTACCCTGGCTACCGACGGCGCTAGCCCCCCCCAGTGGCGCTAGGCCCGCACTCAGGGCCATCAGGCTACAGAGTAGCAAAGCTAACCGCCCGCCGCGACGCCTCACCGCTGGTTGCAACTGCTCAGGCGGCCAGTGCATTCCGCTTAGGCTCCTCCTTGTGAAACTCAGCTATGTGAAACTCAGCTATAGATAGAGCGTAGCACGACATAGACCATACGCCCACAACGAGCCGCCTAATCAAGAGGTGACACACACTCCCCCCTCGCGCGCCGGTCGCGCCATAGTGTACCTCAACGGGCATCGTCGCCGGTTGTGCTAGACTGGCTCTAGGCGCACGGCGCGTGGGCGCCTCGTCACCTCTGTTGAGGTCCGATCACCAGGTGGCTAGTTTTCCTGACATACCTGACATAGAGATTGGTATCCGTGCTAATGAGGCGTATAGCCAGACAAGGATGCAGTGATGGTCAGGCCGATTTTGGTTGTGGACGACGAGGAAAACATCGTCACCCTGATCAAGCACTACCTGTCTCGGGAAGGCTTCATTGTGGAAGAGGCCACCGACGGCCGCGAGGGCTTGCGCAAGTGCCAGACGCTTGACCCCGCAGTGGTTATCCTGGATCTGATGCTACCGGGCATGTCTGGCACCGAGGTGTGTCGCGAGATCCGCAAGACAAGTAGCGTGCCGATCATGATGCTGACTGCCAAGGATGACCTGGTAGACAAGGTCGTCGGCTTTGAGTTGGGCGCTGACGATTACGTTACAAAGCCATTCGAGCCCAAAGAGTTGGTCGCCCGCGTTAAGGCGCTGCACCGTCGCGGCACAAGCGCAACCGCCTCCAGTGGGTCGGCCGTCCTAACCTTCTCAGCCATTACGATTGACCCCGACCGGCGTGAGGTGCGCACGGCTGACCAACAGGTAGAGCTGCGCCCCAAGGAGTTTGATCTTCTGGTTGCGCTGGCGCGCTCCCCAGGCCAGGTGTTCAGCCGGGAACAGCTGCTCAGCAGTGTATGGGGCTATGATTTTGAAGGCAATAGCCGGACGGTTGATGTCCATGTTCAGCACCTGCGCGACAAGATCGCCGCGGCCAGTGGCCCACAATGTATCCACACTGTGTGGGGCGTGGGCTACAAGTTCCAAACATCCTGACGTAGTCTGCCTTGTGAGATGCGGCCTTGATGAGCCTATCTCTGCGCGATAAACTCGTCCTGGCCTTCCTCAGTCTGCTGCTGTTCAGCTTCGCGCTAACTGGGGCCATTTTCTGGTTGCGTGTGCAGAGCTACACTGAGGAACTAAACGTTTCCCAACTGCGCGTTGCCTCGTCGCTGCTGCGCCTGCAGATCCAGTACGCCATCGGTGACCCCGCCCGGGCCATCAACACGTTGCAGAGCCAGGTGCGGCCCCACTTGCGCTTCTTCCCCGGCGTCGAGCTGCTCATCACCGACCAAAATGATAGGGTGATCTATGCCTCGGTGGCTCCTGCTCCGGTCACTATGCTGCCTGTCCCCTACCCTCCTCTGGCTTCCGGGGTCCTGGGCAGCCCAGAGCCGTTCCGCATCTCACCCTGCTTTGTCAGCCACAACCAAACGTTTGATTGTGTTGCACAACCTGCCCAACACCAAACCCTGCGCTACTATAGCTATACGCCCTCCTCGCTGCACTTCAACAACGCCATCTTTGCCCAATCGCGCACGAGCTTGCAGGCAAGAGCAACCCAGGAACTGCTCGGCCAGATGGTCTGGGCCGTGGCCGCCGCCTCAGCCGTGGCTTTGCTGATCGCCCTGCTGCTGGTGCGCTACATCACAAGGCCCCTCCTGCGCATGACCGCCGCCTCGGAGGCTATGGCTGCTGGAGATTACGATCAGCATGTACTGACATCGTCGGGTGATGAGGTGGGCGTGCTGACCCGCAGCTTTAACCGCATGGCCTATGAGGTGCAACGCGCTCGCCAAACCCAGCGCGAGTTCGTCGCTAACATCTCCCATGACCTGAAAACGCCACTGACCAGCATCATTGGCTTCAGCCAGATCCTGGCTGATGGTAGCGCGGATACCCGCCTTAGTCAGCGTGCTGTTCAGGTGATCAACCAGGAGGCCCGCCGGATGAAGCGCCTCACCGAGGAGTTGCTCGATCTGGCCCGCCTGGAAGCGGGCCAGGTCCCTCTGCGTCGCCAACCGATCAACCTCACCGTCTTGCTCGCTGACGTCTTCAATCGCTATGCTACTCTATGCCCTCGCTCCGATATAGAGATGCGCGACCGCCATGCCCCTGAACCGCTGGACCTGCTCGGTGACCCTGATCGGCTTGCCCAGGTCATTGTGAACTTGCTGGATAACGCTATTAAGTTTTGCCGCCCGGAGGGTTTTGTCGAGTTGACCAGCGGGATAGCCAATGGTCAGGCCCAGGTCGCCATCACCAACTCCGCTGAAGGCATGGCCCCCGATGAGATGGGGCGTATCTTTGATCGCTTCTATCGCACCGACCATGCGCGTGCTCGTGTGGAGGGTGGCACGGGGCTAGGCCTGGCTATCGTGCGGGAAATCGTGGCCGCTCATGGGGGCTATGTCCACGCGGAAAGCGTGCGGGGCGCTTACGTGCGCTTCGTCGTGCGGCTTCCGCTTGCCCACGAGGCCAGCGTGCCCAGCGGCCAACCGTAGGTGGTCACTGCCACCTTTTCCCTCCCCACCGTCTGACACGGCGCAACCGTTGATCTGCAAAGAAGGAGCCGCCGGTTACAAGGGTTAGCGCATGGTGTTCGGGCCACTGTCTGCTACACTATAGGGAGAGTATGCACAAGATAGGCGACGTAGACGAAATATAGGTGAGATTATATGCCAAAGTCACAGGCCCGTACCACGCGCGGCGGTTCACGTCCACCGGCTGCCGGATCGCCAACCGCCGGGCGATTTACGCCCCGACCCAGCAAGGCTGAAGCGCGCGGCGACGCGATTGCCCTTGATGGTGTTGTGACCGATGTCCGGCCCAACGGGTTTTTTCTAGTCAAGCTTGAGCAGTCGGGAACCGAGGTTCTTGCTCACCTGTCTGGCCGGCTGCGTCAGCGCTATGTGCGCGTTGTGCTGGGCGACCGGGTGCGCGTTGAAGTGTCCACCTACGATCTGACCAAGGGCCGCATTACCGTGCGGCACAACCAGTAGGTGTTAACACTTCGTTAACATGTAGGGAACACCGCCATAACCTGGCGGGCCTATACTCCGTAGGGTAGGGTAATGTCGCGTGTTCAGGCGCCGAACCGGAAGAATAGTCTCGTCGTGCGCTGAAGAACGGTGTTTCTTGCTTGCGCGGCAGGTCCTACCGTAACGGGTTAAGGGCAATAGAATCAATGAGTGTGGTGGATTGGGGTGAGCGCTGCCGGCGAGGCCTGCTGGTTGGCGCCCTGTTATGGGTGGGGTGGGCGGCCACTGTAGCGCCGGCAGCGGCTAGTACGCGCGCCATGGCTCAGGCGGCCATGGCTACGCGGGCCAAACCTACTCCGTCGGTAAAAGCAGGGGCAGCCGCCGCGGAGCCCGTTGGGGCTATTGATCCTGGTCAGGTTGTAAAGTCGCGCAGTGGGCTGACTGTTGTGCGGATTCGCCCGCTCATTATGCGCTCCAACGAGGATCTGTCCATCATCATGCATACTGCCCATCTTGCCGACGTGGTGGTCACGCTGACGTACCCCGATGGCACGACCGCCGTGCGCCGCGGGCGCAGTGGAGGACAGGGTTGGCTGGCGATGAAGATCCCCGTGCTGTATCAGCCGCTTGACCGCAGCGCGCTGGTGACCCTCTCCGTGGCCGTGATGAAGGGAGGCGTAGCCCTGGACCTGGTGACGGCCACCTTCACCGTTCTGCGGCCCTTTACCCTGGCTACCTCGACCCTGGTGGTTGCGCCGCTGGCCGTGCGTAAAGGGCAGATGCTTACCGTCGTCATTCACAGCCTGGCCAATGTGCGCGTCCAGATCAAGGTGGACGACCCCAGTGGGCAATCAATCTCCGTAGATGGTTTTACTGGCACTGGTGGTCTTTTCGCCCGCGTCTTCCCGGTTTCCTATGATGCGCGTGGTCAATCAACGGCGTCGTTGGGTGTCTCTGCCTGGTTAACCTATGGCGGCCAGACGCGCCTGCTCAGCCAGCGCGTGCCCCTACTCGCATCCTAGCACGGGAGTGCCGTGGCCTCTCTGATCCGCCAGTGCAGGCTGTTACTCCGTCGTCGCCGGGTCGCGTGGTGGGTGTCCGCCGTGGTCGCGCTGGTCATCCTGCTCTCCTTGATTGTAGTAGGGCGCGCGCCAGCGGCTCACGTATGGCTCACCGGCCGACCAACGGGGCAGGTGTCCCAGCTGCCGGCTTTTAGCATAGACACGTCCGTAGCGTCGGCGCGCGCGATCAGTCCCCTGCTCTACGGGTTTGGGGCCGGTGTCTCCACGTCTACCTACGCCCCACCACAAGCCGGTCTTGCTCCCGTGCTGGCAACCCGCTTGCGCCAGGCTGGCGCGACAGCGGTGCGCTTTGGGGCAGACTCCGCTGACATCCTGGACTGGCAGAAGAGCGTACTCTACGGCGACGAAGGTATCCCCCACGCCCAGGTGGGTGACAGCGCCAGCCGCTACCCTGCTATTGATTCGTTTCGCGCCTTCGCCGGTGCTAATGGGTTGCAGCCGATTATCACCGTCAATGGCGAAATTGATGATCCCCGGCAGGCCGCCCAACTTGTGGATTACGTTGAGACCCATAGCCCCTCGCCGCCTACCTACTGGGAGATCGGCAACGAGCCCTACTCGTGGCAGCACTTTGCATTGCCACTTGATCAGCGGCGGGTGACTGACCAACAGAAGGCCACACCAGACGAGTATGCCGCCGTGGTCGTCGCTTACAGCAAGGCAATGCAAGCCGCCGCCAGCCGCCATGGTCATCACCTGCGCATTATTGCCGATGAATGGATCACAAACGCCACGGATCAGTCGTGGACGGCGAGCGTTGACGTGATTGACACGCACTATTATGCGTTCTTTGGACCACCGTCGCCGCCGCCTCTCCCGCATAACGAGGATATCGCCCAGGGTGCCGTTACCTCTACCGCTCCTCAGCGTCCTAGCCTAGCTAGTTGGCTGGCCGACTTGCAAAGTTCGATCCGGGGCTTTGCCGGCAGTGAGGACCTGCAGGTGATGGTTGGCAGTTGGGGCATTGACGGCGGTGGCTCATCAGATCGTTACAGTGACTACACACAGGGCTTGTTCGTTGCCACTATGCTCGGTCAGATGATTGCCGGAGGGGTAACCATCGCCAATATGTACCCGTTTTATGGTGAGGACCAATCGCTCCTCGACCCTCATGGCGCGCCGCGCGCCGGGTTGTATGTCTTTGATCTCTATACCCATCACTTTGGGCGGTGGGCCGTGCCCGTGCGAGCCAATGCCGCTGCCGACAACGCCCACCTGTGGGCGGCGGCCGCCGCGACCAGCCGCCGAGGCGGCGATGTGACCATCCTTGTCATAAATGGGGACCCGCTCCACGTGAGGCGAGCCACGCTGGCTTTGGGCAAGGATGCGGCGGCCCATTGGCAACCCGTGGCCGACCTGTGGACCCTGAGCCCCGATGCGCCAGATAGCGCGCCTTTCTATGGCACGCATGGCTTGCGGCACACAGTAGCGCGGCTAAACTTTACCACCACCGGCGTCAGCGTGTCTCTGCCACCCTACACCCTGACCTTGTTCCATCTCCGCCGCCGCTAAACTGGGATCACGGTGTGCTTCGCCTTGCCCCGTGTTTAGCCATCCGGCTACGATAGACGGAGGCGGATAATCGGCTACACCAGGGCCGACCGCGAGGCAGAGCAGCCGGCCAGGGAGGAGAAGGAACAGCATCATGGTCAACGCACCGGACGTGGCTAGCATGAGCGCTAGCCGGGTCGAACGCGACTCTATGGGTTCTCTGGAGGTTCCCGCCGAGGCCCTCTACGGCGCGCAGACGATGCGCGCCGTGCATAACTTCCCCATTAGCACCCTGCGCTTCCCCCGCCGCTTTATCCAGGCGTTAGGCATGATCAAACTGGCGGCGGCCCGGGTCAACTATGACCTGGGCCTGCTCGACGCCACTCTAGCCGACGCTATCAGCGCGGCGGCGGGTGATGTCACCGCGGGCACGCTAGATGATCAGTTTGTCGTTGACATCTTCCAGACTGGCTCAGGCACCTCCACCAATATGAACGTCAATGAGGTTATATCGAACAGGGCTATTCAAGGCCTCGGTGGTGTCCTGGGTTCGCGTCAGCCCGTTCATCCCAACGACCACGTCAACCTGGGCCAATCATCCAACGACGTGATCCCCACGGCCCTGCATCTCGCCGCGTTGATGGCCATTGAGGAGGATCTGATCCCGGCGCTACGCATCCTATGGGAAGCTCTAGCGGCCAAGGCCGATGAGTTCAACGAGGTGATTAAAACCGGCCGCACCCATTTGCAGGACGCCACCCCCATCCGTCTGGGCCAGGAGTTTCAGGGGTACGCTGGCCAGGTGGAGCGCGCTATCCGCCGGCTGCGCCATGCTCAAGAGGAGCTGAGTGAGGTCGCTCTGGGTGGCACCGCCGTGGGCACGGGGGTGAATACCCACGCGGAGTTTGCCGCGCGGGCCTGCGCCGTGCTCTCAGAGCTGACAGGACTCAACGTGCGGGAGACGACAAACCATTTCCAGGCTCAGAGCACGCTTGACGGCGCTGTAGAGGCCAGCGGCACGCTTAGAACAGTGGCCGTTAGCCTGCTCAAGATAGCCAACGACATTCGGCTGATGGGCGCTGGGCCACGGGCCGGGCTGTTCGAGTTGTTACTGCCCGAAGTGCAGCCTGGCAGCTCGATCATGCCGGGCAAGGTGAACCCCGTGATCCCCGAGTCGTTGATCCAGGTCTGCGCGCAGGTTATCGGCAACGACGTCACGGTGACCATTGGCGGACAGTGGGGCTTCTTCGAACTTAACACGATGATGCCCGTCGTCGCCTATAATCTTCTGGAGTCCATCGCCCTGTTGGCTGCTGGCGCGCGCAACTTCGCCCAGCAGTGCGTGCAGGGGTTGGCCCAGACAGGGCGGGGGCCGGAGAGTGTGGAGCGTGGCTTGGCCATCTGTACGGCCCTGGCCCCGCGCATTGGCTATGACGCCGCCGCCGATATCGCTAAGGAGGCCTACAAGACGGGTCAAACCATCCGTGAGGTGGCCCGTCTGCGCACGTCACTGTCGGAGGCCCAACTAGACGAGGCGCTCGACCCATGGTCCATGACCGAGCCAGGCTTGGGGGGCGGCCCTGCCGCTGGCTAGCGCGGACGCTACAGTATCACAGTGAGGAGAAGAGATGGCTACACGAGTACGGCTTGGCTTGCTGGGCACCGGCGGTATCGCCCACTTTCACATGAGCCATATCACCGAGATCCCTGAGGCCGAGGTAGTCGCCCTGGCCGACCCACAGCCAGCCAACACCGCCCGCCTGCAGGAGAAATACCCAGCCCTGGCGGGGCTACCCTCGTTTGGCACACTGGAGCAGTTGCTGGCTGGCCCCGAGTTGGATGCCGTGCTCATTCAGACGCCGCATGTTGGCCACGTTGATCAGGCGAGCGCGTGTCTGCGCGCTGGCAAGCATGTGCTCCTGGAGAAGCCGATGGCCGTCAGCGTCGCCGAGGCGCACGCGCTGCTCAAGGCCATCAAAGAGAGCGGCAAGCTGCTCAGCGTCTCCTATCAGCGCCACTTTCAGCCGCAGTTCCGCTATATCAAACAAGCCGTGGATGACGGCAAGCTGGGCAAGCTGACCTTTGTAGCCAGTCAGCTCAGCCAGGACTGGCTGCGTGGCACCACCGGATCCTGGCGGCAAGATCCCGCCGTCAGCGGCGGTGGGCAGATCCTGGACTCGGGCAGCCACATTGTGGATATCATCATGTGGGTCACCGGCCTGCGGGCGCGCACCGTCTTTGGAGTGCTGGACAACCGCGGCAGCCCTGTAGATATTGATTCGGCGGTGAGCATCGCTTTTGAAGGTGGGGCCATGGGCACTATTGCGGTGGTGGGTGACTGCCCCTTCTGGCATGAGGACCACGGCTTCTACGGCGCTGAGGGGGCCATCCTCTACCGCAACGGCAAGGTGTACGCGCAGTACCGTGGTGGTGAGTTCGCTGAGGTGACCGAGTTTCCCTCGGGCACGGACCCTGATCGCAACTTCATCGCCGCTATTCTGGGCCACGAGGAGATTGGCTCTCCCGCCGAGTGTGGCCTGCGCGTGATAGAGCTGACCGAGGCCGTGTGGGCGTCGGGGCGGAGCGGCGGGGCACAGGCCGTGGCCGAGCTGCCCAAGAGCTAAGCTCAGTGCGCTCGATCATCCTCTGCGCGGACGAGCAGCCACCCAGGGGCACGCCTGAAATCCAGACTGCTGTTTAATAACTGGGGTAGCCATCTTGCAGCGCGCTATTGACATGTTCTTGTAGTGTGACGTACACTCAGAACCGTAAGGCAGTTTCCTGACGGCTACTCAAACCATGCTCTACCGGGTGGCGCTGCTCATCGGAGACGGCCACAACCCAAGACAGTAAACAATGAAGGAACACAAACAATGCAAGTGGGGGCTCGCATCCGCCGGCGCCGTCTGGCGCGTGGCCTCAGCCAGGCCTGCCTGGCTGACATGGCGTCCGTTAGCCGGGGATACATCTCCCGGTTGGAGGCAGGTGACTTCGCGCGGCCATCGGCAGCTCTGTTGCTCCGGATTGCCCATGCGCTGGAGATTGACGTTGCGAACTTGTGGGAGGATATCACCAGCGCATCAGCGCCGCGCAACGAACAGCCTACCCTCAACGATCTCTCCGATCAGTTAATGCGCCTGTCTCAAACGCTGGGCCAGGTTCGTGGCATGTCCGTGCGCGGTGTCGGCTCCGCCGGGATGGGCGACGGCTCCGAGGAGCGCAATATGGCCCGACTGACCCTGGAAGATAACCACCTGCCCCCGCGCCGTTGGGCCATGAAGGTGGAGGGCGACTCCCTGGAGGATGATGGGATTCTGACCGGCGACTACGTGGTTGTGGATCCTGACCTCTCCGTTGAACGCGATATGCTCGTCGTGGCTAAGGTGGGCGAGGATATCTTGATCAAGCATTACGAACCAGAGGCCAATACCACGATTCTGGAACCAGCTAACCCAGACCACCCCGCTATTGAGGTGCCCAACGCCCAGATCCTGGGCGCTGTCTACGCTATCGTGCGTGTCTTGCAGCACAAGCACGCGCTATCGCCAGCCTAACTCTCCATACCGCGCATTGCACACAGCCGAGCAGGGCCGCACATTTGTGTGGCCCTGCTCGGTTGCGTTGCGGCAGGTGTGCCGCCGTGAGCGATCTCTGGCGATCAGGTACAGCCCGATCTTTAAGGGCAGGATAGGAGAAACCGTATGGGGCAGCAGCCTAGAAGCAGGCTCGTGGTTGGCCAGTCCGGCGGCCCCACGGCTGTGATCAACGCCAGCCTGGTCGGTGTGATCAGGGCGGCCCAGGCAGCGCCCGGCGTTGACTGGATCTGGGGTGCCCGCAATGGCGTACAAGGGGCGCTAACTGGCGATTTCCTCGACCTCACCGCGCTTGATGATGCGACCCTAGCTATGCTAGCGCGGACGCCCTCGGCGGCGCTTGGCTCCTGCCGCTTTAAGGTGTCCCCTGATGACGTGCAAACCCTGGTGACGCTGTTTGCCCGCCATGATGTACGCTACTTTGTCTACATTGGTGGCAACGACTCGGCGGATACGGCCCACCGTCTGGCTCTGGCCGCCGCCGACCGGGGCTATGCCTTGACCGTGATCTGTGTGCCCAAGACGATTGATAATGATCTGGCTGGCATGGATCACTGCCCTGGTTACGGCAGCGCCGCCCGCTTTCTAAGCCAGGCTACCGCCGATGCGGGCCGGGATACGGAGGCTATGCGGCTGTGGGACCCGATCAAGATCATTGAAGTGATGGGCCGCAACGCAGGTTGGCTAGCCGCGGCCACGGCCCTTGCCGCCGAGGGCGATCCATCACTGGCGCCCCACCTGATCTATCTGCCCGAGCGGCCTTTGATCGCCGACCGTTTTCTCTCCGACGTGGAGCGCGTCTATCGTGACCTGGGGCATGCTGTGATCGTGGTCGCCGAGACAGTGCGCGACGAGGCGGGCGACCCCATCGGTCAGGCGCGCGCCGACGCCGACGCCTTCGGGCATCCCCAACTGGCCGGCGCCGCCGCTACCCTCAGCGCCCTGATCGCCGATAAGTTAGGCCTCAAGACGCGTTTCGACAAGCCAGGCACGATCCAGCGCATGTCTATCGCCTGCGCCTCCATTGTAGACCTGGCCGAGGCCGAGGCCGCCGGCGGCGAGGCCGTGCGCCTGGCCCTGGCTGGCCAGAGTGGTGTCATGGTAGCGTTGAACCGCGTGCCAGGCCCCAACTATCAATTGAGCCTTGGCGCCGTTCCGCTGCAGGAGGTGGCCAACGCGCAACGAACCATGCCCGCCAACTTTATTAATGATCACGGCAACGGTGTCACACCGGCCTTCCGAGACTATGCGCGTCCCCTACTGGGTGGTCCCCTGTTGCCCTATGCGCGGCTGTCCGGTGGGTTCTCCCTGTGGGACGCGACGTAGCCTTGACTCGCCATGCTCAGGGCGGCGACCGGGGCTGCCTGTAGCAGGGCTGATCGAGTAAGCCAAGAAAGGAGTTGCCATGGCCCGTGTGGATGGGCGCCGTCCCGATCAAATGAGGGCATTGCGCATGACACCAGGATTTTTTCAGTTCGCTGAGGGATCAGTTCTGGTTGAGATGGGCCACACCCGGGTTGCCTGCGCGGTCAGTGTGGAGGAAAAGGTGCCGCCGTGGATGGTAGGCCGTGGTTCAGGATGGGTGACTGCTGAGTATGCAATGCTGCCCCGTTCCACTCCCACGCGCAACGCCCGTGAATCTGGCCGCGGCGGCCCCACTGGCCGCACAATGGAGATCCAGCGCCTGATCGGCCGCGCCCTGCGGCCCACGATCAACCTGAAGGCGCTGGGCGAACGCACCCTAACAGTTGACTGCGACGTCCTGGGGGCTGATGGCGGCACGCGCACGGCGGCTATCACCGGCTCCTACGTGGCTCTCAGGCTAGCCACCGACGCGTTGGTCAAGTCCGGCAAATTACCCCGCTCACCGATCCGTACCGCCGTGGCGGCCATTAGCGTCGGTGTGGTCCAGGGAGAGGCGCTACTCGACCTGTGCTACACCGAGGATTCGCGGGCTGAGGTAGACGCCAACGTCGTGATGACCGCGCAGGGAGAGTTTGTGGAGGTGCAGAGTACTGCCGAGGGCAAGCCTTTTTCCATGGCCATCCTCACCGACCTGCTCACCCTGGCCCGCGACGGGATAGATCAACTCCTGACGGCACAGCAGGAATGTCTACGCGGCTAGTAAGCTGATTGTGACTGACTGCCCTACCATGATCAGGCCGCCACGGACAACCCGCGCCAGCGCGCCTTGCTCACAGTCTTTCATGGCGTCTTGCAGTCCAGGGGTGATGATGTCCATGATGTAGCAGGGGTCACGCTTGATCGTGAGCTGCAGCACGGGCGCCTCTTCATCCTGGCCAAAAGTGAGTGTGCGACCCAGCAGGTCGGTCAGCCGCATGGACCCAGCCAGCACGATCTGCGACTTGACCAGGTCGGTGGGCACAGGGCCACACCGTTCGCGCAGGCGCTCCAGCGTGCCTTCGTCAATCAGGCTAACCTGGCGCAGGTTCTCGCGGCCATCCCGTCGCGTTTTGTGGAAAAAGCGCGTGTCGCCGCGCAGGCCGGTCGCGGTGACAGCCTCCACGTGCGCCGCCGGGACCATGGCAATGGGCGTGGTGTCGTCTCGCTGGGCCCCCCGCGGGCCATGCAGAAACAAGGCGCTCACCACTGTGGCCAAAGTAGCGGAGGTCGCTACACTCTCCTGAGTAACGGTCGTGACCATAGGGATGCTCCTCTCGACGATTGTTCCGCCTACCGCGCCCTCAAGAAGCGCGGCGATCTCTCCCTGCCAGTCTAGCATGCGCGCAGTGGTCAGTATAGGCTGCTCGGCGCGGCGCCTGCTCCCGGTGAGCCTGCTTGCGCGCTTTGCTTCGTGGGTGGATGGGTTAGGTGACAAACCGCCAACCGGTATGCTAGACTTGCCGCATCACAGGACACAGCAGGACCCCCGCGCCCGTGACTCTGAAGTAGAGCAGCGGGCGCTTCTAGAAGATATTCTAGAAGAGGACCCAACTTGTGCTGAAACGAGCCGCCAACTACGTGGTACAGTCGGATCAGAAGCGGACAATCGGCCTCTGCCGCGCATATTGCGTCCGCGTGCCCTCGTACATTCTTGGCGTCGCTCTCCCGTTGTTCTCCTGGTGGGCTGGCGTTGGCCCCACATCAGCCTATGCTGGCGTGAGGGCCGCCCATCCGGGTCACGCCGTGCTTCTAAAGCGCGGGACGCCGCCCACGCCCACAGCGATCTTGAGCCTATCATGGCTGGCCGCCACGGCCACGGTAGTCGGTCAGCCGTCAGCGACAGGTACCCCTAGCGGCCCATCAGCTACCACGTTCCCTCCGCTACCCACGGCGACGGCATCTTCATCAAGTACGGCTGGACCACCCAGTACCACTGCTGCATCAACCCCAACGGTGTCGCCGACGGCCATGCCGTCATCTACTACCGTGCCCAGTATGACTCCCACGGCTACGGTGCCCACTATGAGCCCCACGGTGTCGCCGACGGCTATGCCGTCAGCGACCAGTCTGCCCGTGCCGAGCAACACTCCATGGCCGCTCACGGCCACGTCGGCGCCCACCAAGACAGCTGCTCCCCGTGTGACCCCGCACCCCGCCAAGCGGCGGCCAGGCCCCAGCCGCGGACAGCGTGTTCGGTCCCGGCGCCCCCAGGCCAAATCTTCAACAAGGATACAGGGTAGCTGTGCCACGAAGGTGCAGCCCTCGTGGGTGATGCGGCGGTGGTCCGCTGTTATCCGGGCAGCTTCGCGCAAGTACAAAGTTGCTCCGGCCATGATCGCGGCGATTATCAGCAAAGAGTCTGCCGGTAATGCCCGGGCCTGGAACCATGCTAGCGATGCCCGCGGCCTGATGCAGGTGCTCCATGGTTCCTGGGAGCCACGCCACAACGTGGATAGCGGTACCGGCCTCTTTGTGGCCTACCATCAGCGTTTTCACTCGTTGGCCCTGGCTCTCGCCGCATATAACGCGGGGCCCAGCAATGTGGCGCGGTATGGGGGCATCCCGCCCTTCTGGGAAACACAGCGGTATGTGCCCTCCGTCATAAGCCTGTACCAGCGTTACCGTTGCGCGCCGATGCCTGGCGACGTGAGCGCCACCCACCCACGCCCCAAAGCGCGGCGCGGCAGATAGGCGGCGCGGCCCGTCGACGCCTCACTGTGAGCAACGCGGTTTGACGCGCGGTAACTGGCCAGTATATCATGAAGAGATGTTATGAACACTGTGCTCGGCGCTCACACAGCAACCACAGCCCCTCGGAGCCGGCAGCGACTCGTTCATTGCTGGCGCGGTTTTGCGCTGTTCACCATACGATGTGTTGGTGGTGGGGAGCGAAGCGGTGCGTGAGCAAGTGGATGCCGGACCTCGTTTGCCACTGTCTATTTATGGTCGCCTAATCGCCCTGCTGCGGCCACATTGGCTGCTGGCTGCTGGCTCAGTGGCCTGTGTGCTGGCAACGACCGTGGTGAGCCTGCTCATCCCCTGGCTGCTCAAGGCCGTGGTGGATGTCGGCGTGCGCAAAGGTCACGGTGGTGATCTGGTGTCCGCCGCGCTGGCCGTGCTTGGCCTGAGTATCCTGCGCGGCGCTTTCGCCTATGGGCAGGGTTATATGTCTGAAGCGACCTCTCAGAGCGTGGCGTATGATTTGCGACGAGGCCTCTACGACCACCTGCAAACGCTCAGCTTTTCCTTCCTTGATCAGGCTGAAACGGGCCAGCTTATGTCACGGATGACTGCTGATATTGAGGCAGCGCGCAACTTTATCACTCTGGGCCTGCTACGGGCGGTGGTGGCCTTTGTGACCATCACGACCGTAGCGGTGATCCTGATTCGGCTGGACGGCATCCTGGCGGCTATTACGTTGGGTAGCGTGCCCTTGATCGCCGCCCTAGCCCTTTGGTTGGCCCACCACCTTCGCCCACTGTGGCGCGATGTGCAAAATCAGACGGGTGAGTTGAGCACGATCATGCAGGAGAGCCTGGCTGGGGTGCGCGTGGTCAAGTCATTTGCGCGGGAAGATTTTGAGATCGGCAAGTTCAACGCCAAGAATAACGAACTGCGCGCTACGAGCCTGCAGGCCATGCGTCTGGCCTCGGCTAACGGTCCCCTGATGGTGCTGGTACTCAACGTGGTCACTGGCTTAGTGGTGTGGTTCGGCGGCTACGCGGTGGCTGCTCACCGGCTAAGCCTGGGCACTCTGTTTGCGGCCACCCAGTATGCCCTTCTGCTCGGCGCCCCGGTACGCACGTTTGGCTTCATGGTCAACTGGTTTACCCGTGCCCGTGGCGCGGGTGAGCGCATCTTCGACATCCTGGATACGCCGCCGGATATCGCCGATTCCGCTCAGGCCCAGCCTATTGAGCGTGTGGTTGGTCATGTGCGCTTTGAAGCGGTGTCGTTCGGCTATGATCCGCCCAGGCCGGTGATCAGCCAGATTGACATTGACGCTCGGCCAGGCCAGGTCATCGCTCTCCTGGGCGCTACAGGCAGCGGCAAGAGCACCATTATCCATCTCCTGCCACGCTTCTACGATGTGACGGAAGGGCGGATCACCCTTGATGGCCAGGATATCCGGGGCGTGACGCTCGAGTCGCTGCGGCGCTCTATCGGCGTGGTATTGCAAGATGTCTTTTTGTTTAACGCGACCATCGCTGAAAACATCGCCTACGGTGTCAGCAACGCCACTGAGGAAAGGGTTGTCGCCGCCGCGAAGGCCGCCCGCATTCATGATTTCATCACCAGCCTGCCCGACGGCTATGAGACCTGGGTTGGCGAACGCGGCGTGACGCTCTCTGGTGGCCAGAAGCAGCGTGTGGCCATTGCGCGCACGCTCCTGCTGGACCCACGCATTTTGGTGCTGGATGATGCCACCAGTTCCGTTGACATGGAGACCGAGTACCTCATCCAGCAAGCGCTGGCAGAGGTGATGCGCGGCCGGACCAGCTTTGTGGTAGCGTCGCGCCTGCGCACAATCAAGAACGCTGATCAGATTCTGGTGCTGGAGAAAGGGCGGATCATAGAGCGCGGGACCCATGCCGCTCTAATTGATCGTGGCGGGGCCTACACACGCCTCTACGACCTGCAGTTGCGCGATCAGGAGGAGTTGGAAGCCGACCTCGCCATAGTGCGTCAAGGAGCCGGCTGATGGCTATTGTCCCAGGGGGTATGGTTAGCCGGGGCGACCGCTCGGGCAACACGCTGCGCCAGAGTGACATGGCCGGCCTGGACGGTGAGTACTTTGGTACTTTAAGCTGGGCGCTTGTCGCCCGCTTTGGACCCTACCTGAGGCCTTACCGCGCAGTGGGCATAGGCAGCGTGGGCCTGTTGTTGGTCTACACGGCGACCAACCTGGCCTACCCCTATTTGATTGGGCTGGCTATGGACCGCTTTATCGGCGCCCGCGACGTGAACGCGGTGACTGTTGTGGGCGTCGCGCTCGTGGTCAACAGTGTGGTGATGTGGCAGGCCCAGTTCTGGCAGGTCTGGACGATGTCGCTGATCGGCCAGCAAGTGTTGTCTCGCCTGTCCAGCGATATGTTTGCTCATCTGCAGCAGCTTTCTTTGAGTTTCTACGCCAACACTGAGATCGGTCGGGTCATGTCACGCCTGCAGAGTGACATCTCCGTGCTAGAGAACATGCTCAGTTCGGGGTTGTTGTCTATCCTGGGTTCGCTGATTGCCCTGCTGGGCATCATGGGCATCATGTTCAAGATGAATTTGCAGCTTGCGCTGCTGACCTTTGCCGTGCTGCCGGTGATGGTGGCGATCGCCGCGTTCTGGCAAGTTCACGCGCAGAGGTCTTTCCGGCGCACGCGGGCAGCCATCTCGCTGGTCAACGCCACCCTGCAAGAGAATATATCGGGCATGCGCGTGATTCAGAGCCTGGCTCGTGAGGGCCGCAACCGCGACCAGTTCGATGATCTGAACCGCTACAACCTGGGCACGAACCTCACTGCCGCTCGTGTCGCGGCGTTGGTCTTGCCCCTGGTCGAGGTTGTCGCCGCCGTGGCTACGGCGCTGGTCATCGTCTTCGGCGGCGCCCAGGTGGCCCATGGCGACCTGACTATCGGCGTTCTGGTCGCTTTCACGCTGTATATTAACCGCTTCTTTGACCCTATCCGTGACCTTTCGCAGCAGTACACTCAGCTGCAGCGCTCGGCCATTGCCGCTGAACGCATCTTCGAGATACTGGACGCGCCGGTGGAGATCGCTGATCGTCCAGGCGCGCTGACCGTGCCACCAATCAGGGGCGATGTGGAGTTCCGCAACGTGGGGTTCTCGTATAAACCAAACGTGCCCATCCTGCGTGACCTCACCCTGGTCGTGCGGGCTGGTCAGACAGCAGCCATTGTGGGGCCAACTGGGGCGGGCAAGAGCACGATCATTTCGCTGGTACCCCGCTTCTACGATGTGGTTGAGGGCGCTGTGCTGATTGATGGCTACGATGTGCGGGATATCACTCTGCACTCCCTGCGTAGCCAGGTGGGCATTGTGTTGCAGGAACCGTTTCTCTTCACGGGCACTGTGCGGGACAATATCCGCTACGGCCGCCTCGCCGCCAGCGATGCCGAGATTGAGGCCGCCGCCCGCGCTGTCGGGGCCCACGAACTGATCGCGCGGATGGAACACGGGTACGCAACGCCGATCCGCGAACGCGGGGCCAACCTCAGCGTGGGCCAGCGTCAGCTGATCAGCTTTGCTCGCGCGCTATTGGCTGATCCACGCATTCTCATCCTGGATGAGGCCACGGCGAACATTGATACGATGACCGAGGTGTTGGTCCAGCAGGGATTACGGCGGTTGCTAGCTGGTCGGACAGCGTTGGTGATCGCTCATCGTCTCTCCACGATCAAGAACGCTGATGTGATCGTGGTCCTGGAGGCGGGGCGCATCGCCGAGAAGGGTACCCACGCCGAGTTGCTGGAGCAGGGCGGCGTCTATGCCAATCTGTATGCGATGGGCTTCCGCACCCAGTAGCGGCCTCGCGTCAGGCCGTTGAGCGGCTGGCGACTTGACGGGCAGTCGGCCAGGGCTTACCATGAAAAGCACACACGGGAGCGGCCAACGTGTGCCTGCTCCACAAGGCTGGTGAGACAAACGCGAGGAGTGCGTCGTATTCACCGCACTGGGAGAGACATGGCCGCCCCCCCGATCTTGACGACGCACAGCGCTGTCACACCTGCTTTCGTCGCTCGCCTACCCAAGGTTGAGCTACATGTCCACCTGGAAGGCAGCCTCACTCCCGATACGGTCCTGCGCTTCGCGCGGCGCAATGGCCTTGGCCTGCCCGCAAACACGGCGGAGGAGTTGCGCGCGCACTACACGTTTACCTCCCTCTCCGACTTTATCCGGGTGTACCTGATGTGCGCGGGCACGCTGCGTACACCGCTGGATTTCGCGGAGGCCACCACGGAGTTCCTAGCCTTCCAGGCGACGCAGAATGTGCGCTATGTGGAAGCTTTTGTCGCGCCCAAGCTGCATGTGGCCAACGGGGCCGATGTGGATGCCATTTTAAACATGATTGTTGATGCTGCCGCCGAGTCGTACCCCCAGACTGGCGTGCGGCTCGGACTGATCGTGGATGTAGGCCGCCTCTATGGCGCCGATCTGTCGGTGCCTCTGGCCCGCGCCGCCGTCCGCCACCAGAACAGGGGTGTTGTGGGCATTGGGCTTGGTGGCGATGAGACCTCTGGCCCGCCAAGTCTATGGCGCGAATCGTTTGCCCTTGCCCGCGACGGTGGCCTGCATCTGACCTCCCACGGAGGTGAGATCGGCGGACCTGAGTATGTGTGGAGCGCTATTCGCGACCTTGGTGTGGAACGTATTGGGCACGCTGTGGCCGCCGTGCGGGACCCCGCTCTGATCAGGCACCTTGTGGAGCAGCGCATCGGACTCGAACTCTGCCCTCAGAGCAACCTGCGGATCGGCGTTGTGTCTAGCCTCCAGGAACACCCCTTTGGCGTTTTTCGCGAGGCGGGCGCCCTGGTTACGGTGAATACTGATGACCCTGCTATCTTCGCTAACCCGCTCAACGACGAGTACCTGGCGGTTGCTCAAGCCTTTGCTCTCTCCCCCCATGATCTGTGCCAACTGTCGCTCAACGCTGTGGACGCGTCGTTTTTGGCCACGCCGGACAAGGCTCTGCTCCGGGGCGAGATGATCAGCGACATGAATACGGCTCTGGCTAGCATCGGCTGGCCGCCGCTGCCACTGAGCGCATAAGCTTATGGGGTGGGCTGATCGCCCACGATAACGGTTGTGTGCTGGTCGCCCCGGCGGTAGCGACCGGGCAAGCGCAAGCCCTTTCCCTTCAGTGTAAAAGTTGTGCCTGAGGCGACGGCCCGAGGTAGCCTCAGGGTCACTGGGCCATGGACTGTGGGGGCCTGAATGTGTCCACCGTGAGCAGCCTGCTGGGGAGAGATATACACCTCGCTGAGGATGTCAGCCCCCTCTGGCGCGGCGCGGCGCAGGTGCGGCTGATCCACACCCACTACATGTACAAGCAGTTCACCGCGTGGCCCCCCTCGGGGGCCGGGGTCGCCTTCCCCTTTGAAACGCTTTGTGAAACCACGGCTGGGGATGCCTGGCGGAAAGTAGACGGCGGGCAGATCGAATAAGCCCTGCCGCCGCCCGGACCCGCCGCACCCCTGACATGGCACGTCAACCGCCGAGCCACTGCCGCCGCAGGTCCCACACGCCTCTACCCCAGAGCGCGAACGCCCTGAGCCGTGGCAGGTAGGACAGGGCCGCGATATGCCGTCCGCCGCCGCGCCCGTCCCACTACACAGGATGCACACCTCCCGTCGTGGGGCCTGTACATCTCTGGTCACACCGCGGGCAATCTCCCGCAGTGTTAGATAGACGGTGTGGTGGACATCAGGGCCGCGCAATGGGCTGCGCGGTATGGCGTCACCGGCGCCCTCGTAATACAGTGGGCGGTCACGGGTGAACGGGGCGTCAAAGCGACTTCCACCCCGTGGCGTACCATGTAGCCCACCCCCGCTGGTAGCCGCAGAGGTCGTCTGGTCGTGCGCGGGCACGCCCTGCTCCCGGGTGGGCCAGAACGGTCCTCCGCCTGGAGGCGTGGTCGGGCGCCGCGAACCGCTCTGGGAAGGGTTATGGCCGAGATCATAGGTTCGCCGCCGCCGCGGGTCAATCAGCGTGTCGTAGGCGCGAACGACCGCGGCGAAGCGGGCAGCAGCGTCGGCCCCATGGTTCACATCTGGATGCAGTTGGCGGGCTAGAGCCCGAAAGGCGCGGCGAATGTCACCCTCAGCGGCCCCACGGCCAACACCCAATAGCTTATAGTAATCGTCGTCCGACATCCTGGGCGCGTTCATGTATGTATTTTACGCGCATATTCAGGGAGACGGAAAGCGAATAGCGCCCTAAGCAAAGCCTATAAGCCGAATTCTGTGCCGCCGCGCCAGGGCGCCGCGGCGATGATCATCTATCTTGGGCGACGGTTGCCCGCCGCCTCATGCGACCAACCCGGGGCCGGGCCAGCAACCCTTGCGCGGCATGGGAGACCCCATACCATGCCGCCCCTGCTCGGTCTTGCTCCAGGTGGGGTTTACCGCAGCCAGCCGGTCGCCCGGCTGCTGGTGAGCTCTTACCTCGCCATTTCACCCTTACCGCGGACGAGCCGTGGCGGTATGTTTCTGTGGCACTATCCTTGGGGTTGCCCCCACTGGGCGTTACCCAGCACCTTGCTCTACGGAGTTCGGACTTTCCTCACGTGATTGTAGCCACGCGCGACCACCCAGCCTGCTTAGGGCAGCACCATGGTACCGTGTGACGCTGCCGGTGTCAATCGGCGCGCCTCGCTCCCTCTCTGTCCCGGCTACAACCGTTGCGCTCAGTGAATGCGTCTGTGGCACGGTTATTGCCATGATATAGACATGCTGGCCCAGTACGAAGGGCGGCAGGCTCGGTGCGACGAGCCTACAAGCGATAGGAGCGGTAACTTTCCGGCGTGCAGCCCCGCTCACTACTCATGTTCAAGGAGATAATACACGGTGAAGAGCAAGTTTCTTAGCGTTGCACTACTTCTCACTCTTTCGTTCGGCGTCGCGGCCCCTCTATTCAGCGCGCCAGCCGCGCATGCGGCGGTTGTAGCCGCGCCAGCGGCATCGCACAGCACGGGGCTTTTTACTAAGGCAAAGTTTGTGCTGCATATCGGGGCCGCCTACTGGGCCTTCCATCGCTACGTGTGGAAGCCCTACCAGGCTCATGAGCTTGGGATGAACTACAAGGGCAACACCATCAAGGCTGGTCTCGCCTTGGCGTTTGCTTACCATGAGTTGCAGCGCGCCTACGGTGACACGAAGAAGGACGCGGGTCTGGCCAAGCTGACCTCTCCTATTCAGGCTCTGGCCTCTGGCTTCGGCAACCTTGGTGCAAAGCTCAAGGGCGGCACCGCTACGGACGCTGACTTGAAGAGCGTCTCCGGTATGCCTGGCCTGATGGGCAAACTCAACAAGGCGGGTCAGGATGCTGGCGTGGTAGACAGCAAGGGCTTCCAGGATACAAAGCCTTTCATCCCGGTGCCGGGCCTCTAAGCTTCGCTCGTCTTTTCTGACATGGGCATAGGGCCCATGGCCGCATGGCCGCCAAGGGTCGCATCCCCTTTGGCGGCCATGCTATTTTCCTGGGCTAGCAGCCTGGGCAGCCTGAGGGCTGGTGTGACACTCCAAGGCCGGTAGCCCGTTATATCTCTAGGATAGTTACGGTGATGGACCAGAGGCTGCTGAGGCAGAGCGGTTAGGCCGTACACTGTGCTTCTGGCTATACGAAGTGTGCGTAGGGCGTCAAAGCGGTCTGTGTCCTACCACACGTAGACTTATTAGGCCCAAGTACCTATGATAGTGGTACATATAGCCGCGGCTGGTAGACCAACAATAAGGAGGATGTCCAATGCGCTGCCCTTCCTGTGGCGCTGTCGTTGAAACCGACGCACAGCGCTTCTGCCAAACATGTGGGGCACCGCTCGACCTGGAGCAGTTGCGCCAGCAGCAGGCGGCTCAGACCCGTCAGGGGACCCCTCTTTCTCCCCAACTGACCCGCAATGCCCAGGCTAGCTTGACTAACATCGGGGATCAGGTGAATCGGGCCATCGCCACGCGCAACACCGGTCAGTTGATCATGTATGCCGTGGGCGCACTGGTTGTGTGGATAATCGCCTCAACGATCTTCAATGCGTTGCTTGCCGTACTGCCCGTCATCGTTATCGCAGCCCTCATCTACTACTACATGCGCCGCCCCGGCCGTCGCTGGTAGGCTGATGGCGGACAGTCCGAGCCACGACAACCTTGACCTCACAGTAGAGCTGGCCCCGCGCCACCCTACGGGGCTGACTTTACGCAACCCGATCACCACGGCGGCGGGCACGTTCGGCTATGGGACCGAATACGTGCGGCTTGTTGAGATACAGCGACTAGGGGCCATCTGGAGCAAAGGCACGACGGCGCGGCCCCGGCGGGGCGCTCCTCCCCCCCGGGTCTGTGAGACCCCGGCGGGTATGCTCAACGCTATCGGTTTGCAAAATCCTGGCGTGCGCGCCGTGGTGCGGGAGAAGGCGCCCATCTGGGCAACCTGGCAGGTGCCTGTCATCGTCAACATAGCTGGTGAGACAGTCGAAGAGTACGCCGCGGTTGCCGCTGAGCTGGAGGGCGTGCCTGGTGTGGCGGGCATTGAGTTGAACATCTCGTGCCCCAATGTCCACGCTGGCGGCATGATCTTTGGCGTGGACCCTCGCCTGGCCGCTGAGGTGACCGCGGCGGTGCGTATGGCCACCTCCCTGCCGCTGACGGTTAAGCTTTCGCCCAACGTGACGGACATCCGGCCCATTGCCGAAGCGGTTGTGGCCGCTGGGGCGGACTCGCTGAGCTTGATCAACACCATTTCGGGGCTGGCCATAGATCTCCAGACGCGGCGGCCGTTCCTGGGTAATGGTACGGGCGGCCTCTCCGGCCCAGCGGTCAAGCCCGTGGCCCTGCGCTTGGTCTACCAGGTGGCCTCCGTCGTGGGCGACGCCGTGCCCATTATCGGCCTTGGCGGTATCGTGAGCGTCGAGGATGTCGTGGAGTTTATGATGGCCGGGGCCACCGCCGTGGCGGTTGGGGCCGCGACATTTGCCCGGCCTACCGCTGCTACTGAGTTGCTTGATGGCCTGACCGCCTGGATGGGCGCTCAGGGGGTGCGTCAGCTTGGCGAGATCAGGGGGGCTGCTCTGCCGAAGCCAGAGTAAGAACCCGTTGGAGAATAAAGGTGTCAAACCTGGCGGCCTCCACATCTGGAGCGAGGCCGGATCACCGCGTACTTTGTTAACTGGCAGACTCTAAGCGCGCGCCGTTCTCGGGCTAGCCCTTCTTTTTGGTGCGTTCCTCACGGTCGGCGCGAACATTCAGCAGCCAACCCAGTAGGGCAGTGGGTGTGCCGATCACCACCACCAGGCCCAGTCCGCCTGGCGAGAACAACTCCGTGGGTATGGCAGGTGAGCCGACCACACACCAGGCCATAAAATAGGCCAGCATGACTGTGACACCATGGCGCTGACGCAGGCTCATCCGCGCACCCCTTTTCATTGGTCGAGTTGCTCTAACGCGAAGAACGGCTACAGGCGGACGCCCATAGCCGTTCTTCGGTCGGTGGTGGAGATGGGGGCGAATCGAACGCCCCGTCCAAGAAAGGTCATTCAAGCACGTCTACAGGTATATCTGGCAGTTAGGTTCTTACGCGCCAACGCTCTACCAGCGAAGAGTGGGTGCGCCAGCCTGTAATCTCAGGCGAGCCTTCCAGGCGCGGGGCTCGCAGCCTCCCTAGCTAAATGACGCCTGGGTCTACCCCGCTAAGGAGAGGGCAGTCAGACGCGCCTAGTGCTTACGCAGCGTAGGCGAGGTGGTTGTTGTTGGCGGTTAAGCCGTTGCCACGTGTTTAACGAGATTTGCATCGTGGCACCTCGACCCGCAATACTTGAACTCTGTCCCCTGTCGACACCTAACATCCCCGTACAAGTAGCTGATCCGCTGGGGATCAACCGTACACAGTATACCGCGTCTGCCGCCAGCAGGCAAGATGGGGCTCCAGGCCACCTGAATCGGGGGATACCCAATCCGGCATTAACTCTGCCGAGGGACGTCTGTCCGCTTACATCCTGGTCTAGCTGTGCAACGGGCAACGTGTAGGAGCGGGCCCGACGGCTTTACCAGTTTGTTACTCGCCACCTAGGTAAAGATCGAGCACGCGTGGGTCGTTACGCAGGGTTGCGCTGGGACCCTGCAGCGCTACGCGGCCGTTGCGTAGAATATAGGCCTCGGAGGTCAGGCGCAGGGCAGCGCCGGTGACCTGTTCGACGATAAGGATCGCCGCGCCGCGGTCGCGGATCGTGGCCAAGTTGGTGAAGATGGCCTCAATGACCAGTGGGGCCAGACCTAGAGACGGCTCATCTAGCAATAATAAGCGAGGCTGGGCCAACAACGCGCGGGCAAGAGCGAGCATCTGTTGCTCTCCACCGGAGAGCATCCATGCAGGGCGTTTCAGGTGGCGGCTCAAAGCGGGAAAGAGGGCTAGCGCCTCATCGCGTCCCGTGGCAAACTCCCGCGCCGAGCGCGTGTAGGCGCCCATGCGCAGGTTCTCGGCCACAGTCAGGTGGGCGAAGGTGTCGCGCGTATCAGGGACCAGGGAGAGACCGTGCCGGACCAGACGTTCCGTGGGCCAGCCGTGTACCGGCGCGCCATCCAGCAGAATTGTGCCCCCAGCAGGGGAGATCAGCCCACCTATCGCCCGCAGAGCGCTGCTCTTGCCTGCGCCATTGGCTCCTAGCAGGGCCACCGCTTGGCCAGACGCCACGGTTAATGAGAGATCATGTACAGCGGTGACGGCGCCGTAGGTTACCCGAAGACCCCGCACCTCCAACAGAGGGGGTTGTCTGGAGGAGTTCATAAGCCAGCGTCGTTTGGACTGTCGTCAGGCGAGGGCATGCCTAGATAGGCTGCTACCACGGCGGGGTCATCACGCATCGCCGCCGGCGCGCCGGCGGCGATGCGCCGCCCGAAATCAAGTACCGTCACGCTATCGCAGAGGGCCATCACCAAATCCATATCGTGCTCAATTAGCAGGATGGTCAGGTCCAGCGTGTCACGGAGCTGGCGCAGCAGAGCAGTTAGCTCACGCTTCTCGGTGGCGTTCAGGCCACCAGCTGGTTCATCCAGTAGCAGCAGGCGGGGGCGGCAGGCCAGGGCGCGGGCAAGGCCCACCCGCTTCTGCATGCCCAGCGACAGCGCTCCAGCCGCTTCGTCGGCTATACCGTGCAGACCAACCAGAGTGAGCGCCTCGTGGGCCTGGGTGTGGCGTCGTCGTTCCATCCTGCGCGCTCCAGACCAGGCTAGCGCTTCGGCCAGGATGTGCGGCCGGCAATGCACATGGGTGCTGACCAGCGTGTTTTGGAGCACGCTGAGGCTGGGGAAGAGTTCCATGTGCTGAAAGGTGCGGGCCAGGCCAAGCCCGGCCAGCGCATGCGGTGGCCGACGCAACACCTGAACCCCATTGAGAGTTGCCGTGCCGGCCTGTGGCTGATAGAAGCCACTCAGGCAGTTGAGCAGGCTGGTCTTGCCCGCGCCGTTAGGGCCGATCAGGCCGGCAATAGTCCCTTGCGCCACGTTGAGGCTGACATCATCCAGAGCGTGCAGGCCACCGAAGGCCAGGGTGAGGCCGCGAATATCCAGGAGATCAGCCATGTCTCAGCTTCCTGACCTGGGCGCGGCCGGACGCCAGTAACCCGGTTAGGCCGCCTGGCACAAAAAGCAGAACCGCCACGACGATTATGCCATAGAGGGTATTGGCTAGCTGCGCTTGCTCCTGAAGAAGCTCAGAGACCGCTGTCAGGAACACCGCGCCGGCCAGCGCGCCACCGGTGCTGCCCAGCCCACCTACGACGATCATGGCCACAAAGCTGATCGAAAGCGGCAGCCCAAAGCTGCTCGCACTGACGTACCCGCTCCAGTGAGCGTACAGCGCCCCGCCGATGCCCGCGTAGAGCGCGCTGAAGGCGAAGGCTACCACTCGAAAATAAGCCACATGCACTCCGCTGGCCTGGGCCGCCCGTTCGCTCTCCCGCAAGGCGGCGAATGCGCGCCCCGTGGCCCCGTGGAATAGGTTGTAGGCCACGAATGTGCCCACCACAAGCGCCGCCAGCACGACCCAGAAAATGGTGCGGTCGGTAAAGACATAGGACCCTAGTTGGGCCGGAGGCAGGCTCAATCCGGCCCGCCCGCCAGCCCAATCGGCGTTGTTCAGTACCTCAAGGGTCAACAACCCGAAGCCCAGGGTGGCAATGGCCAAGTAGGGGCCACTCAGGCGAAGGGTGGGCACGCCCAACCCCACGCCGATCCCGGCGGCCAGCAGGCCGCCCATGGGGACATCCACCCAGAATGGCCAGCCATAGTGCCCGCCCAGAATGCCGGCTGTGAATGCGCCAATGGCGTAAAAGCCAGCGTGGCCCAGGGAGAACTGGCCCACGCCACCACTGAGCAGGTTCAGGCCCACGGCCACGAGGGCATAGGTGCCGGCTGTGTTCAGCACCGTTGCGCCATAATCATCCACGACGAGCGGGGCGTAGGCCAGCAGGGCAACCACCACAATGGCCCCAGCACGCCACAGCAGGGTGGGGCGGAACAACCTCATCGGCGCATCATGCTACACGCGGCGCTGCGCGGTGGGGCCGAAGAGCCCACTTGGTCGGATCAGCAATACTGCCAGCAGGCCCACCAGGACAATGCCATCGCGCCATTGCGTGGAGATATAGCCGCCCACCAGATTCTGCGCTACCCCAATTAGCAACGCGCCCGCTGCCGCGCCAGGCAAGCTCTCCAGCCCGCCGATGACCGCGCCGGCAAAGGCGCTGAGCAGGTATGTGTCGGCCATGGTCGGGCTGAGCAGCGCGCCGCCCGCGATGAGCACGCCAGCCACGGCCGATAACACAGCGCTGAGGCCCCAGGCGACCAGGCGCACCCGTTCGACGCGCACGCCGACCAATCGCGCGCCCTGGGGTGACTGGGACACGGCGCGCAGGGCCATTCCCGCCGTGGTCCAGCGCAGGAAGCCGAAAAAGCCAGTGATCAACACGAGGGCCGTGACGATCGTGACCAGGTCGAGGCGGCTAAGTATCACGGGTCCCAACGCTAGCGGCTGGGGTGAAACCGGTAGGAACAAAACGCGGTTGCCATAGCCCCAGATTGTCCCCAGCGCCCCTTCGGCCACGATGAGCAGACCCAGGGTCACCACCACTGTTGATGCTGGTGGGGCGTGACGCAGGCGGCGCAGCCCCCACCCCTGCACGACCGCTGCCAGCGCGAAGATTGCGCAGAGGCCCAGAGCCAGGGCCAGCCAGAACGGTAACCCTGCTGTATTGACCAGACTCCACACCGCGTAGGCGCCCGCGGTGGCCAGGGCGCTCTGGGCAAAGTTGACGATGCCGCTCACCTGATAGATCAGGGCCAGCCCCAGCGCTAATAACGCGTAGAGACTGCCTGAGGCCAGCCCAGTGACTACACTCTCGGCCAGCGTGTTCATGGCCAATCCTGTTTCCGGTGCACGGGCTGGGGCGGCCGCCCTTCGGCCCTGCGATCAGCCCTCCGGGTGCGGTGCGAACACGTCCATGTGGGAGCCATCTATGGATACATGTAGCCGGTGATGGCCTGGAAGTTCCCGGCGTGGGCGCGGGCGATATAGGCCCCACGGGCGCCGGTATGATCGGTCGGCGTATAGGTCAGTTTGGGCACTAGCGACCCGTTCCACGCCCGCACGGTCTCCAGGGCCTTGACCAGACCCTCACGCGTTGGATTGGGTCCGGCGCGGCGCAGCCCCTCCACCAGCACCTGGGCGCCAGCCATGCCCACCTCGGTGAACTCACCGAATGGCGCGGTGACCGGATCACCGTATTTGCCGATCACGGAGCGGTAGAGCACGGCTTGAGGATCCTTGCTGGTGGGCAGAGGTAGCCAGGCCCCAAAATAGACCCCTTCGCCAGCTGGGCCTAGCAAACCGAGCACCGCGGTGTCCGCCGCGATAGAACTGGACAGCATCGCCGCCTTGAAGCCAACCTTGGCCGCTGTGCCGATAAACGTTGCGGCGGGCTGAGGCACGGCAAAAATGATCACCGCGTCGGCGCCGGAGCGCTGCAGGGTGAGCACCTGAGCGCTCAAGTCGTTATCGCTTAGCTCGTAGGAGGCTGACGCGGCGACCGTAGCCCCGTTCTTGGTGGCGCGCTCGGTCACCGCCGCCAGACCCTCCTTGCCAAAATCGTCGTTTTGATAGAACACAGCCAGACGTTTGGCCTTCAGGGTCTTGGTCGCGTAGTCGGCCAGTGCCTTGCCTTCCAGGCTATAGGACGCCTGCAGAGGGAAGACATACTTATGCATCGGCTGAGACAGGCGCGATGAGCCGGTCGCGGGGAAGACCAGGGGCACCCGTTGCTGCGTGATGAACGGCAGCGCGGCCAGGTTGTTGTCGGTGCCCAGGACGCTGATCAAGGCGAAAACTTTGTTCACCTGCACCAGGCGCTTCACGTTGGCCAGGGTGCGCGCCGGTTCATAGCCATCATCGTAGACCCGCAGAGTTAGTTTGCGGCCGGCCACGCCCCCCCGCGCATTGACGTATTTAAAATAGGCCTGAATACCACCGGCCACGGCCCCATAGGCGCCTGCTGGCCCCGATTCGGGCAGCGAAGCGCCGATGCTAATCTCATGCGCCGACACGCCAGGGTCAGCGACGGAGCGAGCCTGCGTAGCGGGCGCCATACCGCCGCCCACGCCGGCGGAGAGCAACAGCGCTGTGACCAGGATCATCATGGACGGCCTTAGGCGGCGTAGCGCCCTATTTTTCCGCATAGTCTGCTCCCTATACTCACCAGTGTCTACACTTCCAGGGGAGGGCACACGCGCCCTCCCCCACCCGCTGGATCGTCACTGCGCCGGGCAGGGTACCTTGCCGCCATCGGCCGGCGTATAGTAGGCGTTCGGATGGCTGCGCCCCTGTGAGCGCACCTTGAGTTGATAGGTGACACCGCACTTACCGCCGCTGAACACGTAGCTACGCTGTCCGGCCGCCACCTTATCACCCTTATCCACCACAATGGCTTGGCCCCCATAGTGATAGACCACCACATCGTAGCCCGTGGCGTTCTGATCTCCGATCCACCGCCAAGTCAGCGTACCGTCCGCCGCCGGCGCTGCCGATGAGACGCCTTCAGGGTTGGTCGCTGAGGGTGAGGGCGCTAGACCAGGATAGCCCAGAGTTGTGGCAATCATCCGTTCCATCACTTTGTACCCCAGGATGGTGCCGTGGATATCATGATAGTTGCTGCACATCCAGGTCAGGTTGCATAGGAGAGGATTATGCACAGGCGTGTTGAATACGCTGTATAGGTTGACCGTCTTGGCATGGATGCGCGCCGCCGCCTGGCTGATAATCCCGTTGAGCGCGATCACCACGGGGGTTGTATCAATCGGCAGCGTGTTTGTGGCCACTGCCGTGAAGGGGTTGTAGTAGTTCAGGACGACGATATCGGCCTTTGGGGCGGCCTGGCGCAGCTGCATCATGATCGTATTCTCGTTCTTGGTGATGCTTTGCAGAGTCACCGTGAGTTGGCTTGGGTCGGTGATCACGCGCAGCAGGTCGCCCGCGCCGAGGGCCAGGGTTATAGGACTGACCTGGCCGGGGTGCGCCTTGAGGAAGCTGAGCATGGCGTTGAGTTGGGAACCAGTGTAGCGCAAGGCGATAGCGCCCTGGCAGCCCCCGGTCATAAACGTGATCGTCGTCTCTCCAGGGCAGCCCAGATTGACCGGCTTGAGGTCGGGATTGATCGTCTCCAGAGCGGAGGCCAGCACATCACTGTAGCCGAAGCCAGTGGTCAGTGGTTTGAAGGGCTGATAGCCGTAGGCCAGACCGTCACCCACCGACAGGTAGTATGCTCCAGGTCCGGCCACGCGGGGCGCCGAGGCCTGTCCTCCGGCGGCGCGCGCGGGCGCTCCACCACCAACTAGAACCAGGATAATCAGGGCAAGGGCTAGCGTGCGCGTAGAGATGCCACGGGCCATTCTTCGTCTCCTCACAGATATGTTCGCCACGGGTGGCCGTGCCACCGTAGCGCGGGTGGCGTGTTGTTGCCGTACTGGCGTGATCGGTCAACCATGATTGCCGCATTCAGGAGCAGAGGACCTGCTCTGTCCCTTCTATTGTGTACCTGATCGGGCTAACGCTGCAAGATGGCTGTGCGGCCTATTTGCCCGATTTGGCCTTCCAGAGCCGTGTTTCGCCCGTTTCATGTGCGCTAAAGCTCCTCCCGGGCGCTAGATGTTGTGCAGGGGATTGCACTGTGAAGGCCTGCTCGAACGAGGACCCCACATGTTGGGTAGTAGGATGTGCTAGTTCCGTGTGCTGTACAATAGCACTAATGGCAGCAAAAGCGCCTGACGTCGCATCTAGTCGGCGGCAGTTCCCCTGGCCCCAGGGTCTATGAAGCGAGAAGGAGAGTAGGTGGTGGCAATGGTCACCTGCCCTCAATGTGGCGCGCCGAACGCGGCAGGCGACAAGTTCTGCGCATCATGTGGCATCAGTTTGACCCAAAAACTAAACATCAGTTCACAACCCTTACCCGTCCATGTAAACCAGCCTGTGGCTCCGCCATCAGGAGTGAGCACTCCACGTCAAGGGTTCAGCGTTGTGCCATCCGCGCCTCTGGCTGGCACGATGGGCATGGGGCCGCTGCTGCCCGGTATAGCCCTGCAGAGCGGGCGCTATCTGATTGATCGTGCCCTGGGTGGCGGCGGCATGGGCAGCGTCTATCTGGCCCGTGACACGCGTGTCTCCAACAAGCCGGTTGTGGTCAAGGAGATGCTCGACTCCTTTGCCACGGAAGAGGAGCGGCGCGAGGCGCAGGCGGAGTTCCAGGCCGAGGCGGCGACCATGGCAGCACTGAATTTTGCCAACATCCCCAGCATCACCGACTTTTTTACTGAGGGGGGGCGCAACTTCCTCGTCCAGGACTTCGTCGCTGGTCAGGATCTCCAGAAGATGCTCGACAGCGCGAGTGGCAAGCCGCTCTCTGAGAAGCGCGTCATGCCCTGGATCTCGCAGGTGCTCGGCGCGCTGGAGTACATGGCTGCTCAAGATCCTCAGGTGGTCCACCGCGACATCAAGCCAGCTAATATCCTGGTTGATCCAGCCAATCAGGCCTGGTTGGTGGATTTCGGTGTTGCCTCACAGCACTTCCATCCTGGTTCTACCGGGGCGCTACGCGCGGGTCAGCAGCAATCTACTCCCCTGGGTACCCCTGGCTACGCGCCACCAGAGCAGTTCTCCGGCCATGAAACCGTTCTCTCGGATATCTTTGCTCTCGGCGCGACGATGCATCACCTGCTCACGGGACGCGACCCACGCCAGTTCACGGATCCCCAGCAACTCTGGGTCTATCCGCCTGCTCGTCAACTCAATCCGCACCTCTCCGAGCGTGCTACCCGCATCATTACTAGGGCCACTCAGAAGGAGGCCGCCAAGCGCTATGCCAGCGCCACGGCCATGAAGAAGGAGGTGGACCTGATCGTTCACCCGCCTGGGGCCTTCTCGACCAAGAGGGGTAAGGCTGCCGCGCTACTGATCATGCTTGTTTTGTTGGTTATCGCCGTCCTTGGCTCATTCATCTACACGCGCCAACAGTTGCTCTTGCCCGCCACAGGCTATGTCAGCGAGGGCGCGGTCGCTTTCGACGTGGACACCTCCGCCCGCAAAGCTACCGCTCAGGATGTCGTTGCATGGGCCGCCGCCAAGAAGCAGGCGTCTATAGACGCCAAGAACGGCAAGATCACCCAAGCGGCGAACGGCTATGCCGCTGCCACGACCAACGACCAGACTGACGCGGAGTCGTGGATCTACCGTGAAAACCTGGCCGCCGCTCAGAGCGGTAAACAAACCTATCGTGTCGCCGTCGGCGGCTCGTTTAGCGGGGCCAACGCGGCCACTGGTCGCCAGATCCTGCAGGGGGTCTACACAGCCCAACGGGAGATCAATGAGGCTGGTGGTGTTGATGGCCACTTACTCACGCTTGTGCTGGCCGATGACCAGAGCGCTAAGGACGGCGCTGTGCAGTCGGCCCAGAAGATCGCTGGCCAGGACAACGTGCTAGCCATGGTTGGCTACCGTACCAGCACACGTACCGCGGCGGCCCTGCCTATCCTAGAGAAGGCGGGCGTCTCTCTGGTCACGCCCACCGCTACCAACTCGAAATTAGGACCCAGTCCCTATTTCTTCCGCGTCTGCCCCAACGACGAGTACCAAGGCGCTCAGGCTGCTCGCTATATGCTACGCACCCTGCTCAAAGGCAAGCCCAACCCTCTCATCGCCGTCTTCTCCGACCCCAATGATACGTATAGCGATGGCCTGGCTACAATTGTCAGCTCCGTGGCCCGCTTTGAAGGCGCCCGCGTGGCCAACGAGTCCTATACTATTGGCACGACAGTTGATTTCACGCCTCAGGCCACAGACGCTCTCTCGCAGAAAGTGGACCTGATCTATTTCGCTGGATACGCCCACGAGGCGCTCCTGCTGGCCCAGGCTCTTGATAATCTAAAGGCGCCCCAGAGTTTACATATCATGAGCGACGATGGCTTTTATAACCCGTCTGAGTTCATCGCGCTGGCTGGTCACAAGGCGCGTTTCGTGTTCACCGGCTTCTTTTACCCTGACCAAGCTGGGCTGGTCAGCAGCCCCACGGCGCGGCAGGTGATTGACGCCATGACTGCCCGCTACAGCGCCATCTTCCATCGCGCGGGCACTCCGCTCGGTGGCTATGGTTCCAGCCGGGTCACCGCTGGCAGCGCCCTCTCCTACGATGCCCTGCGGGTCATCGCCCGCGCCCTTGAGGTTGTTAGCCGGGCCACTGGCGGACAGCCCACGCGGCAGCGAGTGCGCGACGCCCTGGCGGCTATCGGCAACGGCAGCCCTCCCTATCAGGGCGCTACGGGGCGCATCGCCTTCGATAAGAACGGTGATCCGATGAACAAAGCTCTTCTGGTCATGCGCCTGGATGCCAACGGGCGCACCAAGATGAACGGTTTCCTGGGCGCGTTCCAATAGTGGTAGTAGTGGTAGCATTGCCTGGAGCTAGAGAAAATATCCTACCGGGCGACCAATCCCAGACGCGGCGCTGTTGACAAGGTATCAGCTTTCGCCAAGCGGCACGGCAGTAGAGGAGGAGCATCATGGTCACGGAGACAGTGGCGGCGCCAGAGACATACGGCTTGCTCATTGATGGCCAGTGGGTCACCCCAGGGGCTACCATAGATGTTACCAACGCCTACAGCGGCGCGGTGTTCGCCCGCGTGGGCAAGGCGGGTCCTCAGGAGGTTGAGCAGGCTCTGGCCGCGGCAACCACGGCCTTCGAGACGTGGAAGGATGTGCCGGCGCACGAGCGCTCACGTATCCTCTACCGGGCCTCAGAAGCTCTGGAGGCCCAGCGTGATGAGATTGCCCGCATTATCACCATGGAGAACGGCAAGGCTATCAAGGACGCCCGCGTCGAGGCCACGCGCGCCGCGCAGACCTTCCGCTTCGCCGCCGAAGAGGCTCGGCGTATCCACGGTGAGACGATCCCCATGGAAGCCTACCCTGGCTTCGAGAAGAGGATGGCTTTCACCCTCCGTGAGCCAATCGGCGTGGTCGCGGCGATCAGCCCCTTCAATTTTCCGCTCAACCTGGTGGCCCATAAACTGGCCCCAGCTCTGGCTGCTGGCAATACCGTCGTGCTCAAGCCAGCTACAAAGACACCACTCAGCGCCCTGCGCCTGGCGCGCATCCTGCAGGATGCCGGCCTGCCCCCAGGAGTGCTCAACGTCGTGGTGGGCAGCGGACCCGAGGTAGGCGACCGCATGGTCACCGATAGGCGTCCAGCTATGATCAGCTTCACCGGTAGTGGCCCTGTTGGTCGGGCTATCCGCGACAAGGCCGGTATGAAGCGGGTCACCCTTGAGCTGGGCAATAACTCAGCTAATATCGTGCATGCCGACGCCGACCTGGACGCCGCGGCGCGGGCGCTGGTGCGTGGCAGCTTTGGCACTAACGGCCAGAGCTGCATCAGCGTGCAGCGCCTGATCGTTCATGAAGACGTGGCCGCTCGGTTCCTAACCCTGTTCATTGGCCATGCGCAAGCTCTCGTCGTGGGCGACCCCCTTGATGAGGCGACCGATGTGGGTCCGATGATCAGTGAGGATGCCGCTCGGCAGACCGAGCAGTGGATCCAAGAGGCCGTCGCTCAAGGGGCCAAGCTTATGCTGGGTGGTAGACGCGAGGGGGCCATGGTCTGGCCTACCGTGCTCACCGATGCGCGCCCCGAGATGAAAGTGGTCTGCGAGGAAGCTTTTGCGCCGCTAGTCGCCCTGCGCACGTACAGCGCCTTTGACGAGGCTATCGCGCTGGCCAACGACAGCAAGTTTGGTCTGCAAGCCGGGGTCTTTACCCAGAATGTTGCCCTGGCGTTTCAGGCTGCGCGTCAGATCCACACCGGTGGAGTGATTATCAACGACTCCAGCGCTTTCCGCGCCGATCACATGCCCTACGGCGGCGTGAAGGAGAGTGGCATGGGCCGTGAAGGATTGAAATACGCCATCGAAGAGATGACCGAGCTGAAGCTGGTGTGCTTCAATCTGCCCTAGCCCTGGCCGCCCATCCGCCTTGCCTAGTGCTGTTTCGGGGTAGTGTGGTAACTCCATGAGCGAGCTGATCTGGGAGGGTAAGTACCGCGATGGCGCGCTGGTCACCCCCTCCCGCGCCGCCTATCCCCTTGAAGACATTGAGCTAACTGGTCGTGGCGCTCCCTGGCATAATCGCCTCATCTGGGGCGACAAAGCCCTGGCGCTGCCCGCGCTGCTGCCCGAGTTCGCCGGTAAAGTCAACCTGATCTATATTGATCCGCCATTTCATACTGGCTCAGACTTTACGCTCACGGCTCCGGCTTTACATGGCCTGGGAGGCGACGGCAGCGCCTGGCCTGAGCGGACAGCCTACCGCGACAGCTGGGGCGGTGGACTGGATGGCTACCTGCAGTGGCTCTACGAAACCCTTGTTCTGCTACGCGACTTACTCGCCCAGGATGGAGCTATCTACGTCCACCTGGATTGGCGCGTGGAGGACCACGCCCGGCTGATCCTGGATGAGGTGTTTGGCCGCTCTAACCTGCGTAACAAGATCTGTTGGGCCTATCGCAGCGGCGGCGCGTCCCGCCGGGGCGCCCTGGCCCGCAAGCACGACACAATCTTGTTCTACGCGCGGTCGCCAGCGTTTCGGGTGCGCCCGCGGCTGGAGCGCCAGTACCTGACCAAGCCGTTCATGGGCTCCCGGCAGGACCTGCAGGGCCGGCACTATGTAGACACGGTGCTGCGCGATGTGCTGGAGGGCGAACTCTGGGTCGTGGAGGATGACCTGCCCACCGCGTACAACATGCGGCCGGTGTTGAACCTCTCCCGGGAGCGCGCCGGCTATCCCACCCAGAAGCCCCTAGGCTTGCTGGCGCTCTTGTTGCGCCTGGCCAGCGACCCTGGCGACCTGGTGCTCGATTGCTTCTGTGGCAGCGGCACAACGGCGGTGGCGGCCCACCAGGCCGGTCGTCGCTGGATCGCCGCCGACATGAGCCGTTCGGCTATCCACACCACGCGCCAGAGGCTGCTCTCCCTCCCCGATCCGCCAGCGTTCGCGCTGCAAACGCTGACCGCCCACCAGCGCCAAAGCTGGGCCACCGGCCTGTTTGGATCACCTGACAGCTCGGCGGCCCAGGTTGGCTACCGCCGCCACATCCTGGCCGCCTATGGCGCCCAGCCGCTGCCCGACGCTGGCTATCTACACGGAACCACCACGGGCCGGCTTGTTGCCGTAGCCCCCCTGAATGAGCCCTTAACCAGTGATTGGCTCACCGCTATAGCGCGGGCAGCGCGGCGGATGTGCGAAGACGGCGTGACCACTCGTAGCGGTGTTGACGTGCTGACCTGGGAGGGCGCCGACACCCTCCCCCAGATCATTGCTGGCTGCGCTGATGACCTGGGGGTTGATGTGGTCGTGCGGCGCATCCCCTCCGAGTTGCTTGATGGGCGGGCGGCGCCCCGGGGGGCCGCCTGGTTTCCTGATATTCCGACCCTGACCGTCGAGGTTCAATCCCAGGGTGGCCGGGTGCGGCTGGCCCTCTCATCCTTTAGCCTCCCCGTGGACCATGAGCCGCCGGAGAGCACGGCCCCTGATCAATGGCGGGAGTGGATCGCCTGCTGGGAGGTTGATTGGGATTACCGTGGCGGCGTCCTGCACAATGACTGGTGGAGTTGCCGTGGGCGTCGTACTCCCGTGGCCCTGACCACCGCGGCACACGCCTACGCCGTCGCGGGCAGTTACACGATTATGGTCACGGCGGTGGATGTGCTGGGGCGCGAAACCCGCGCGAGGGTGCAGGTCACCGTCGGCGATCCACCTGCTGAACAGGCTCCCTTACCTACACCGTAGGGCCAGCCGCAGTGTGCGCCCTATGCGCCGCTGATGACCTTCGGCCAGCTCACTCAACCATCCGTGGACGCGGCGGTCCCCAGTAACAGAGCGGGCAGACAACCGGCGAGGCATACCACCACGCCGGCCGCAAAGATACCGCTGAACACAGTGACGGCGGCGCCCGAGAACGCTGTCTGGTAGCTGGCGATCTGCCGGGCCGCCATTGCGTGGTTTGTGGAGAGATTCAGCAGTGGAAAAGGGACGTGGCTCATGATCTGCTGGAAGCGCCAGGTCCCCCAGGTGGTCAGTACGGCCAGCCCGCCCATCATGCCCACGATGCGCAGGGCGGTGACCAGACTAGCCGCCGTCCCCGTAGCTGTGGAAGCGAACGACCCGAGGGCTCCACCGGCCACCGGCGCGGTGACCAAACCGATGCCACCGCCACCCGCCGCCAGCGTCACCGTCAGCAGCAGTGATGATGGATGGGCCGTCCACTGGGCCATACCCTGGAAGGCCAGGGCGGTCAGCAGGAAACCGGTCACGGCTACCACCGGCCGGCCTATGCGATCGCTCAACCAGCCGCCGGCCAGCGCGCCCACGGGCAGGAAAATCATGAACCTGATCAGCAGCAGGCCCGCCGTATCCGGTGTCCACTGCAACACCGCTGCCGCATACACCGGCACGTCCACCAGCACGGTGATCAGGACAACTCCCAGCAGCGTGTTGGCCACGCCGGCGGCGACTACACCAGCCTTCCGCAACACGTCGGGCGGGATCAGCGGCGTCGAACTGGAGCGTTCCACGCGCCAGAAAGCCAGCAACAGCAGGGCGCAGGGGATCAATAACAGCCGGTTAGCGCCTGTCGTAGGATTGCTGGTCAGGCTACCGCTACCACCAGAGGCGGCGCCACCGGCAAAGGCAGCGAGGGCCGCGGCCAGCAGCAGTGCGCCCCGCAGGTCCAATGCGCCCCGTTGAAGGGTCCATGCGCGCGAGGCCGGTAGGGCCAGTGTGATGATCGCCAGGACAAGGCAGAGCGGCACGTTGACCAGGAACACGGCGCGCCAGCCCCAGTGGCCGATGATCGCCGCGCCCCAGGGCGGACCGGCCACGCCGCCCAGTTCCGCCGCCGCGCCGACCAGTCCCAGTGGCAGCCCCCGCCGATCAGCGGGGAAGGCGTCGCCGATCATGGCCAGGCACACCGGCAACAGCGCGCCACCGCCGACGGCCTGCACCCCACGCATCAGGTCAAGCGTCAGCAGCGATTGACAGAGGCTTGCTCCCAGGGAGCCCACGGCAAAGATAGTTAGCGCGCCCAGGATGACCGGCCGCCGCCCTACCGCGTCGGCCACGCGACCAGCCACCGGCATCACGGCGACGTAGCCTAACAGGTACGCTGTGATCAGCCAGGAGGCGCTATCCAGGTGTGTAAAGGGTACCCGCAGATCAGACAGCAGCGCCGGCAAGGCGCTGGCGATCACCGTCTGATCTAGCGCCCCCACAAAAACTAGCGCCATCAGGAAACCCAGTCGTACTGGGGCCTGGGTCACGCCCACCAAGCGCATGCCGCTAGTGCGGGGGTATCAGGGGCCAGCCGGCGCAACGACCGGTGGTGACCCCTGCGTGTTGCTCGGCCCGTTATCGCTGTGCAGGGCTACGATGAACATAACCATCATGGCGGCGGCTACGAATAACAGAGCCATGACGAAACGGCGAACCGAGACACGCTTCTTGACTACCTTGATCAGGCGCTCTCGGCGGGTGCGTGGCCTATGCTTGCGCTTGCGTAGCGGCCCCGGAGTTGCTATCAGTGGCAAGCCGCCCGGCGCTATGCTGTCTGGCCCCTCATCGCCCGGGGGGCCGCCATCTCCCACCTCCGCGCTCTCGACACGTTCTACGCCGAGTGGCCGGCCCGCCGGCGCCACTGACCGTGGGGTTAGCGGCGGTTGCGTGGCTATCGGAGCGCCGCACCCGCCGCAGAAACGGTTGAGCGATGGATTTGTGGCCCCACAGGCGGGGCACCTGAGCGTTGCGTCCATCATAGCGTCACCAGCATAACATGAACAGCCATTTTCTTGTCCAGGGCCGCCTAACAGCTGGTTCTGTTGGGGTATTCAGGCTCGGCCTTATTGTGCGATAATCATAGTGAAAAGTCTATCCGTTAGTAGGGCGCGCGGCGCCTGCACCGCTACGGTTGGCCTTACTGTTTCTTGCATGTCAGCAGCGAATTGGGGATAACGGATGGTCGCTCTCGCCTCACCCACGACCAGTCAGAGCTTTTATCCGCCGCGTGTGACGACGCTGGAAGATACTGGTATGGATATCTCGTTTCTGGCCGACCTGACCCTAAAAGTCGTCTACTATGCTGGCGTGTCCACCGGGGGCAGCATCGCCACAATGATGCGCTTACCCTACTTCAATGTGGTAGACAAAGTGCTCGACTTGCTCAAGAACCAGCGATTTCTGGAAGTGCGCGGGTCGAGCAGCCCTATCGCTACGTCCTACCAGTTCATGCTCACCGACCGCGGGCAGGAAAAGGTGCGGGAGTTGCTCAAACGCTCCGCCTATCACGGCCCCTGCCCGGTGACCATGGAAGACTATGTCTACGCTATGAGCCGCCAGAGCCTGCGCAACGTCACGATCACCCGTGAGCAGATCATGGATGCGTTCAGCTCGATGGTCATGAGCAAGCAGGTGCTGGATCAGATCGGGCCGGCGATCAACTCGGGCACCTCTATATTTCTGTTCGGCCCTCCGGGCAACGGCAAGACGGCCATCGCCGAGGTGGCTAGCACCTGCCTTGGTGGCGATATCTACATCCCCCACGCCATCTACACCGAGGGTCAGTTTATCCATGTCTTCGATGAGTTGGCCCATAACCCCACGCCCAATGCGGACAGCGACGGTGTAGACGAGCGCTGGGTGCTCTCCAAGCGACCCGTTGTGGTCGTGGGCGGTGAGCTGACCATGGCCGCGCTGGATCTTACCTGGTCCGACGAGGGCAAGGTCTATCAGGCCCCCCTGCAGATGAAAGCAAACTGCGGCCTGTTTCTGATTGACGATTTTGGCCGCCAGCAGATCACGCCCACCGAGTTGCTCAATCGGTGGATTATCCCGCTGGAGAAGCGGGTTGATTATCTTAACCTGGTCACCGGTGGCAAGATCAAGGCGCCTTTCGATCAGCTGATCATCTTTTCCACCAACCTGGAACCGAAGGACCTGGTAGACGACGCCTTCCTGCGGCGGATCCGCTATAAGATCATGGTTCATCCACCCACGCCCGATGAGTTCCGCGAGATCTTCCGCCGGGTGGCCAAAGCGAAGAACGTTGTTTATAGTGACAAGGCCGTTGACTACATGTTCACGGAGTATTATCAGAAGCAGAACCTGCAGAGACGGGCCTGCCACCCTCGGGACCTGCTCGACCAGCTGATTGACTTCGCGCGGTACCTGTGCATCCCCGCTGAGATGAATAAGCAGCTTGTGGATCTGGCGTGCCAGAGCTATTTTGTTAAACTCACCTAGCGCCGTTCGCGCCCGTCGTCGGGCCATGGCGCGGCAGGGGAGAGCGCGGGGGTGACCGTGATACCGCCGGACAAGTACGAAGAGTTTGCGCCCCCAGATCGTTCCTGGACGGATCACCCGCTGTTCCATGGGCTCACTCTTGATGCGCTGCGGCAGATTGCCAAACAGGTAACGATCCGCCGCTACCAGCTTGGGGCCGCTGTGTTTCGCCAGGGTGATGAAGCTACCCACCTCTTTGTGATCCGCTCTGGTGAGGTGCAGATCCGTCGTGAACTGGATGGCCAGGACCTGGTAATCAATACCTTGCGGCGCGGCGATGTTTTTGGGGAGATGGGCTTGCTAACCGACTATAGGCGCAACGCCTCTGTTGTCGCCACCGCCCCATCCGAAGTGGTGGCAGTCTCTCGCGGGGCCTTTGATATTTTGATCGCCCAGAACTTCGCCGTGGCCAGCGAGTTGGTGCAGATCCTCAACGCGCGTTCGCTTGATCTTGAGCGGGCCACTGCCTTGTCAGCCACTGGCACTGGGGGTGGGGCGGCGCCTGGTAGCCGGCCACGTGATCCCGAGCTAATCCAGCCAGGCCTGGATCATCAGGTTTTCACCGTGTTCAGTCCCGCGGGAGGCGCCGGTAAAACCATGCTGGCTTGTAATCTGGGCGTGCTGTTGGCCCGCAAAATGCCCCACAATGTCGTTCTGGTGGATCTCTGCCTGACCGCCAGCCAGTGTGCCCTTGTGCTCAATGTTACGGGCAAGCGTAGCCTGGCTGCCTACGCGGCAGCTGGCGGCCTAAAAGACCTTGTGGGCTTCGACGCCCTAACCTGGCACACTGAGTTGCTCGGTCAACACCGCTCTGGCCTAGGCGTGCTCTCCATGGCCCACACTGCGCTTGAAGCAGTGACACTCACCGCTGAGATAGTTGACCAGGTCCTGGAGGCCCTGACCAAGGTATTCCCGATCGTGATTGTGGACACCACCTCCGTCTATACCGATGTGATTTTGACCGCTCTAAGCAAGGCGACGCGGTTGCTGCTCGTCTCCAACTATGAGCTGACTAGCCTGCGCGCGATGATGGAGTGTGTGACAGCGCTGGACGATCCAGAGAAGCCGTTGGAGCAGCGTTCGCTGTTCATCCTGAACAACACGCGGGCCAAGCCGCCCATTCGCGCGCAGGAGTTTGAGGCCCGGGTCAAGCTACCCGTGCGGTTCCAACTGCCCTTTGGCGATGAACTGCCCAGCATAGCCGTTCGTGACGGTTCGCCCATCGTGGAACTCAAGCCTCACGCGCCGTTGGCGCGTGAGTTGGGGGCCATTGTGGATCACCTGGTCGCCGTGCCAGCTCCCACGGCGCCCCGTCGCTGATGGCTCCGTCGTGATGCGGTCCTCCCAGCTACCCTGTTCTGGAGGTTGCGCTTGCGCCGGGCGCGTGGTAGGATAGAAGTCCCACCGGCTCATTGTTGCCCGGAGACTGACCCGTGTCCCGCGACGCGGACCACAGGTACACAAACAACTTGTAGGGGGACATTGCCATTGCGGTGTCCCGTGTGTGAGCTAGACCGTCGCTCACGACATGAGAGGATAGGCGACCAACTATGTCCCGTGAATGCGAGATCTGCGGCAAGAAGAAGGTTTTTGGCAACAACATCCGCTACAAGGCGCGGGGGAGTAGCTGGCTTCGCAAGGCCCCCAAGACGTCGCGCACATTTGAGCCTAATCTGCAGAACGCTACCCTCTTCATCAACGGTGTGCGTCGCCGAATGCGCGTCTGCACCCGCTGTATCCGCACCCAGAACAAGGTCAGCTAAAGTAAGGGACTCGCGGGTTATTAAGTATCCCACCGGCGTGGTGCTCGCAAGAGGTAGCCCGGGATAATTTAGTTTTTGCAAATCCCTAATACCACGGTGGAATCTACTTGGCGTCTCGGGCCGATGCCGCAGGCTTCACTTTAGCCAGCACGCGGCTAGCTAACCAATGCATGAGCCATGTGACGTGGCGACGGTGGTTGGCCTGGGCTGACCTGCCGCCCCTATCTGTTTTCCGAAGGCAGCTACTCTACCTCCCGTAAGCTACGTGAGGCAGCCAGTAACAGGATCACGCTATAGCCAGCCAGGAAAAGGAGATGGCCGCTGACGTGGCTGAGTTCGCCTGCAGGGCGGATAACTTCCTGGATCACCGTGTTAGCATAGTAGAGAGGGATCAGCCGTCCAACGGCTTGTGCTCACATGGGTAGGCGGTCCACGGCCACCAGGAAGCCAGACAGGAAAATAGATGGCAGGATCACCAGAGGGATGAAGGGTAGGATCTGGCTCTCGCGCCGGGCGAAGGTGGAGATGAAGATACCCAGCAGAACCGAGGCGATGGCGAGCAGCCACACCACGGCGAACAGGGTAAGCAGTGTCGGCGCGTCGTAGCTCAGGTTGAAGAGTACCAGCGCCTCGACCAGCGCGACCACGGCCTGCAGCGTACCCAGGCCCAGGTAGCCCAGCAGATAGCCGCCGATTATCTCTGGTCTCCTGAACCCATTGATGAACATGCGTTCCAGGGTCCCGGCGGCGCGCTCCTGCACCAGCACGATGGCGCAGAGCAAAAAGCTCAGGAAGTGGACCAGGAAAGCCGCCGCGGGCACTGCGTAGGACGCTACATTGAAGCCGACCGGCATTGTGTCGAAGAACAGCTTCAGGAAGTAGATGATCACCAGGGGGGCCAGTATTGAGAGGGCCAGCAGGCGCGGATCGTGCAGCAGTTGGCGCACAACCCTCCTGGCTACGGTTAGGGTACGCGCCATATGCTCACTCCTTTTCACCTGTAACAAGGTTCAGGACCACTGTTTCAAGGGTGTCCGGCTCCATGACAAGGGCACTGATCTCCGGCGAAAGGCCGTAGGGGCGCAGCGCGGCTGCCAGATCCTCTGGTTGGCTACCAATGGTGACCGTCTCCTCCTGGCCAGCGTGTCGTATGGTTAGGCGGGTGCGACCCCGTGCTACCAGCCGCTGTGGTGTATCCTGGGCGATAACACGGCCCTGCCGAAGTATGGCCACTTCGTCACATAGCAGGGCTTCGTCCATCAGGTGCGTGGAGATGAATAGAGTCACGCCCGATGCGGCCAGATCCCGGAATGTGGCCCAGAAGCACGCTCGTAGCGCGGGGTCCACCGCCGCTGTTGGTTCGTCAAGGAACAGGATGCGTGGCCTGTGGACGAGCGCGCAGGCTAGCGAGACGCGCCGCTGCATACCGCCGGAGAACTGGCGCACGGGGTCGCCTGCCCGGTCCGTCAGGTCGGTCAGAGCCAATATCTCCTCCACCCGCGCCGGCAGATCGGGTACCCCGTGGGCACTGCCGAAGAAGGTCACGTTGTCCCGTGCGGAGAGGTCTTCGTAGAGGGCCGCCACCTGTGGCATGTAGCCGATCTGCTGGCGCACCGCCGACCGCTGGCGCAGGGGGTCCTGACCCAATGTAGACACCCGGCCGCCTGATGGGCGGAGGGCCCCCACCAATGCCTTGATCAAGGTGGATTTACCCGCGCCATTTGGCCCCAGGAGGCCAAACAATCTGCCCTCGGCAACGGTCAGGTCAACACCACGTAGCGCCTCAACGCTCTGATAGCGCTTGACCAGGCCTTGCACGTCCACGCTATTCATCCGCTCTCCTCACCCTCCCTCGCCCGTACTCAGCCCATTCAGGAAGATGGCCACCGCCGTGGTGATGTGCTGCTCATTGGTCGGGCCCCCCTTCAGCAGTGCGGGTATGAGTACAATGCCCAGCGCCTGAGGCGCCAGCATGCCGATGAACGCCCGAGCGCTGGAGCGCACATCATGCGGCCGAAGGCGGCCTACCTCGACCTGGTGGGTCAGATATGTTGTGAGGAAGCCCAGTACCCGTCCCATGATCTTTGTGCCCACCAAGTCAGCCACATCCGGGCGGCGCACCATCTCACCGACCACCAACCGTACCAGGCGCTGCCACCGTGGGCGCTCTGTCGTGGTCAGGAAGGCGTGCGCCACCATAGGCAAGACCTCCTCTGGGGGATGGTTCAGCAGCGTCGTGGGGTCGAGCACCATCTTCAGGAACGGCGCATGGCCCTCCAGCACGGCCTGGAACAGCGCCTCCTTGGTTGGGAAGTACCAATAGATCAGCGCTTGAGATTGCAGCCGCGCCGCACGGGCGATGCTCTTGATCGTGGCGCCATGAAACCCATGCGTGGCGAACTCCTCAAACGCTGCCTCCAGGATCTGCCCACGGCGGTCGGTCTCTTCTGACACCGTTCTGCTCCTCCCCTGATTGATCGTTCATTCAAGAATACCCCTGATTGAACGATTAGTCAAGAGGTGTGACGGCAAACCTGACGTGGGAACGGAGCATGTCTCACCCTGGCGGATACCTGCATCGAACCGTTCGCACGGCGGGCCAGGCTAGGGCGGTAGCTCTTTGATCATCCCTCAGCGGGGCACGGGCACGCGATTGAGGATGCGTGCAATCGCGCTGTCGGGAGTGATGCCCTCCATCTCCGCCTCTGGCTTAAGGATAATGCGGTGGCGCAACACGTGGGGCGCCAGAGACCGGACGTCGTCCGGCACCACGAAGGCGCGGCCCTCCATGGCTGCCGCGGTCTTGGCCGACTGCAGCAGGGCGATGGAGGCACGGGGGCTGCCACCTAGCACCAGATCACTGGAGGCGCGTGACTCACGGGTAATCGCCGTGATGTACTCGATGATTGAGCTGTCTACGGTCACCTCACTGATGGCAGCGCGAGCAGCGGCGAGGGTCTGGGGCGTGAGCAGTGGGGTCAGGCCGGCGGCGGCGAGGTTCTGCGCGCTGAAGCCGGCATGCACGTTATGCAGGAGCTGGCGCTCCCACGCGATATCGGGATACCCAACTAGTATTACAGCGAGACATCATGGGAGATAGAGCAAGGCTTCAAGCTGGCGCAGCCGCCGTTTGCGGTGGGAGCGGTAGGCCGTGGCTTTGCGGCGCTGCTGATAGGCCAGCAAGGCCAGGGCAGC